>Ga0105239_10002004_pt1 | contig 26458 bp, 20 predicted proteins | sample KBSC44metaG_FD_92761 | JGI IMG/M metagenome (GOLD analysis project Ga0105239, IMG submission 92761) | Corn rhizosphere microbial communities from Kellogg Biological Station, Michigan, USA - KBS C4-4 metaG | ecosystem: Host-associated > Plants > Roots > Rhizosphere > Soil | place: Michigan, USA...
CTAAGTCTGGATAATGTACTTTTGCAGCCCTTCAGGAGAGGTGTCCGAGTGGTTGAAGGAGCACGCCTGGAAAGTGTGTATACTCGAAAGGGTATCGCGGGTTCGAATCCCGCCCTCTCCGCAGCGAGGGACAGATCATCATCAAGATGATCTGTCCCTTTTTCATTTCCACCTGGAGCCTGCTCCCAGTCTGCGATTGCCCGGAAGTAAACATTTGTTCTCTCAGTTCGAAATATCTCTTTTTCCTTGTCGTAGAAAATTCCTTCTGGAAAGATGAGTTTTTGCAATTCTTCTTTCAGACCGATGGGGCTGGAATCCCACAGGGACGTAAGTTTCGTGCAGAGTTGCAATAAATTTTGGATGATCTCACCGGGGTTCGAAATCCTTCCTTCGAGTTTGGCCAGTTCTTGCTGGATATTGACCAGGAGCTCCTGGTATTCCTGGTAGAACCGATCGAAGGCTTCCTGGCTCATCTCCTCCTTGACATAGTGTTTTTTCTCGATGGTATAGATGTCCTTCTTTACCTCGGCGAGCTGTGTGTCGAGCATCTTACGCTGTTCTTCCTGTTCTTTAGTGGCTTCCTGATAGGCATATTCCAGTTCGTACTGGATGGCGGGAATGTTCTCTTCGTTGACAACGAAGTTTTCTAACAGTGTGTGAAATTGCTCATGGAGCTTTTTGGCGCTTTTGTTACACCGGCAGCCGGTGGTCCGGCATTTGTAATAGTAGAGGCCTTTGGCTTTGACGAGATAGCCGGTGAACGGTTGACGGCAATGGTGGCATTTGACGAACACTTTCAGCGGCAGGTGGTCGTCCTCTTTCTTATGCGGCACGCCGTAGCCGTAAGTGTGCTGGTGAATGTTGTTTACTTTGAGGAAGATTTCTTTTGAGATCAACGGCTCATGGGTTCCTTCCACGATCTTGCCATCCAGCAGACCGTGATTGATGAGACCGCAGTAAAACGGCTTGGTGAAGATCTTGGTCAGTTGTTGCTTGTACATGGGTACACCCATGGCTCTTAGCCTGCCAATGATCTCTTCGTTCTTCACGCCTGCGGCTTTCCAGAGAAAAGCTTTCCGGAGCTTTTTACCGACCTCATTGATGACGAGCTTTCTTTCCCCATTGATCTTGATGGTATCATACCCCTGTGGCGGCTTGGAGGCCCAGACACCTTTCTGGTATTGCTCTTTTAGTCCCGCCACGGCCCGCTGTCCGCGTATCTGGTTGTCGTACTCGCTGAACAGAAGCTGGATGTTTTGGTGCAAGGCGCCGCTGGGATTCGACGTATCCGTAGGTTGGGTGACAGCAAAGACGATGATCCCGTATTTCTCGCGGAGATCGGTGGCCAACTTAATGGCGGCTCCCCCGGTACGACTAAATCGGTCGATGGTATAGACTAGGATATGACTGATCCGGCCTTTATGCTTGCGGATATAGTCCAGCATGCACTGGAATTCTTTGCGGCCATCGGTCTTGGCGCTCTCGTAGGTGCCACCGAAATAAGCGGCCACCGTCATGTGGTTGCGAAGAGCGTATTCCTCAATGGTCTTGCGTTGGGTCTCCAGTGATAGGTTTTTATCCGCTTGCTCTTTGCTAGAAACACGGGTATAGATCACCACTTCTTTGGTGATGACTTGTTTGACAATCTTCTTAGGATGACGGCCAAACTGAGCGAAAGGGGCTAAGGTTGTCATGGTTATGCGGCTTTTGTTTTCGTAAAAGGTGGTATTTGTGGAATAGTCGGGTTACCCGATCCAGTTGTATCCAAATTTACAATATATTGATTGTCAATGAAATAGTTTGTTATTCGACTGATTTCCAGGATAATGTGCACCAGTTTCCGGGTGGTTTCGATCCGCTGGTTGGCTTCTTCATCGGAAAGAGTGGGGTTACCGGTCAGTTCCCGGAACTTATCCGGCGTAAGCGTTTCTTTCCGAGGATTGATAGAAGCCAGGTGCAGCTCATTGGGTTGTCCTGAATCTGGTGTTGAAGATGGAGGTAGGGATTTCATAAGGGACGATTGAAGGTGATAAAGGGACTGTAGCCTCCTGCAATGGACGATACAGCCCTTCGTTTTCATTGCTGAGGAATGTTAGTTATCGTCATCCTCTTCTTCATAATTGTCGACGACGCTTTCGATCGTATCAAAAGCCTCCCGTTCTTTCCTATCGTTCTTATCATAGGAAATTTCCAGGAGAATGACGTTATCGTTTTCATCGGACCCATTGATGGTATTGGTAAGCTCGCTTTTTTCTAACAATGAATCGACTTGGAGCATGGCTCCAACGGGAACTCTCAATTCCTCAACTTTAATTGTGTACATAGTAGTACGGGTTTAAAATTAATAATAGAATTTCTGTACAAAGCTACGGCGGGCTAAAAACGCAATGTCCCATTTGGGACAGTTTGGGACAGTTTGGGATCATTAAGGACACTTTGGGACCATTAAAGCACCGAAATGCAAAGAAATCCACGGAAATCCAATGTTTGGTGCTTCTAGGAGGGCGCTATTGCAAGACATTACTAATCTACAACTACGGAAAAGCCTACTTTCACTTCTTCGCAATAAATCGCAATTTTCTGCAAATGATGGCACTGAATGGTCAAAATCTTATTTTATTGCAGGACGCCTCCGGACAGTATAAGACACAAGGCGTGCGGATTGTATTAGGGAATGATTCGGGAGGGATTGCGGAGGAATGGGGAAGTTTAAGGAGGAAAAGGGAGCCATTGGTATCAGCCCCCTTTGTCCGGTTGAAAAGGCCCGTGCGATCAAAAAAAGGGTACGGATCGTGAATGCGAAAAAGCACCACCTACTCTTTCTCGATTATTTGTACTTGAATGGCAATCCTTACCACTTGCATGCCGTTGGAAGGGGGCAATACGAAGTCATGGAAACCTGTATGGATATTATAGGGTATCGTCCTGGTCTTCTTAATCTTGCCTTTCCCGGTACTAGTCTTTCGGTTGTTTTCTTTGTGAAGGACCATGACAGGCAGTGAGGATGTTTCTTTTGAATTCATGATAGATTTTTTTTGACTTTATGAGGAAGATGTAAACGACTATGTCGAACCGCCTGTGAACAAATGGTAATGGTCTTAAATTGCGGACAGGCGGCGATATACATGCGCTCAGTTTTGTTCCCTTTAACGAAGGTGACAGGATGTAGATTACCCTTGCAAAGACTGCGGATAAGGTTTGCTTTCAAGTCCTCGTCCTCTAGCTCCTTGATAGGATAGCTCATCAGTACCTTTTCCAGATTATATCCGTGCTGATCCCTATATTGACGGGTTTTATAGTTTTGGCTGCCAGACGTTCGTTCAGTAAAATCCAACTGTATCCAGGCATTGTACTTCTCCTCGTCCAAGTTGGTAAGTGTTTTGTACACTGCCCTACCCTCCAATAAATTGAAAGATTCTTTAAAAGTGACGCCTGATCCCTTGTGTATATAAAATGTTTGTTGCAGGCGATATCCGGGATCATCAAGATAGGTCAAGGAGGCATCATACCGAATAAAAAAGTATTTTTGGTCATTCTCCGCCCGGCGAAAATGAAGCGTAGCCTCGACTTTGCTATCTTCATTGAAATGTGCTTCCGCGGTCAACTGAAACTCCTTCATTCCTCTTTCCATTTCCTGCTCCAGGTCTTCGTTAAATCTAGCTTCTCCGAATCCCAGGTATCGCAGATCTTCCTGAATGGATTCGATAAATTCTGTTTTCATAATATTTTGTTTAAATAGGTGGACACATGGTTAAAAGAGCCGGTACTCCCTAAACGGACCCTATCCTTCCACTAACTTTCATAGGGTAGGTTTCCCGGCTCGCTAAACGCTTATTTATTATTGTTCGATAGATAAATCCTGATATAGCAAGTAGTCAATCACCACTCCGAAGTAATTGCTGATGACAACCAGCAGGCTCGGTGTCACTTCCAGAGTGCCGGATTCGAGTTGGTGGAGAATATCAGCAGGAATGCCGATCTCTTCCGCTACCTGTTCCAGGCTAAGCTGCCGGTGGCCGCGCAGGGTCCGGAAATTCTTACCAATGAGAGCGGATAGCACCATCGACCTTTTCTCGCGGTACTGACGATCACTATGCACGATGTAAATGGGATACCGTTCCTTCTTCTTGGGAAAGGAAAGGAGACGGCGCAACTTTGATGTAACGCGGGAACGATCAACCATACGGCGTAAAAGATAGCCCAGGCGCGTCATGAATCGACGAGATAGCAATAGGCTGGTTAGTTTGAACACTTTATTAGGAACCGGTTTCATATTGTTTGGAATAGCGTTTAAAAAGGACCGGACGATAAATCTCTTAACAGGTTACTACCTTGATTAATGAATTCAGGGACTTTTTTATCAAATGGCCCATGTTGTGCTTGATGCGGATCATCTATGAATGATTCCAATCTGAAGAAATCCCCTCCCGATTTGGCCACAAGCCTGGAAATTGCGCTACAATGGATAGTGCCGTCCTTCTCTAAATAGTGCGCCAGCCATACACTCACTCCTTTAACACGAATAACATAAGTACGTAGAATGAAGCGGTCAAAAAGTCTTAGCGGTCGGTGGTAAGAAACAAAAAAGTCAGTTACTTGTGGTTGGAGTCTCTTTTTACGGAGGATGTTTATCCAGCCCAGGCGCATGGCAAGATCTATTCGTCCTAAATCCATAAAGCAGTGATAACGGTCGTTGCCCATGTAGCGGAGTACACAATCCCAGGGCATTACGCGGAAAGAAAGAACAGATTGCTCTGAAGTGGGCAAAGGCTTTCTTCGTAAAATGGCCTTCAGCCAAATAAATAAGAATCGAATTCGCATTCTCATATGAGGGGTTTTAAGAGTGAACAGAATGGGTAGATCAATCCGCTTGCAACAAGCTGCAACCGTTTGTTGATCGCACACGACTGCAATGAGCACGGCATAGCCCACCATGGACAGCTTTGCCACCAAGCGCCAATGTCGGGCGTTAACTAAGGGAAGTCTGATGTAAGAGGGAGTGGAAGGAAGAAAACACAAAGGGCGGGCCCCGTCTTACCTCACAGAGGCACCGCCAAGCGCCCAGAGTAGATAAGCTGATAGGGGCCCACCCTATATGGTATAGAGCGGGCTGTCACTATCATCTCTACTCGTTGAAAAATTGGCGGTTTTCTGTGAGAGACTCATAGTGAAGTCCTTCAGATCATGAAGAACCTCAAAAATAATGTTTACCGGAGGCTTATAAAAGCATCCGCGGTAATGAATGCAAGATACAAAATTAGTTAATTGATTTTCAATGTATTACATTTGTATAATACATCTCCCAAAGGTGTAATCTACACCTCTCGCTATTGATAACCGTTATATACCTTACCCATGAGCGAAGTACATATCGGTCGCAACATCCGCGCCATTCGGCTCCTGCAGGATATGAAGCAGGAAGCCTTTGCCCAAAGAATGGGCATCTCCCAACAGAATATATCCAAGCTGGAGAAAAGGAAGAAAATCTCTGTTACCAAATTGGAAGCCGCAGCCAGGGTGTTAGGCGTTTCCATAGAAGCTATAGAGGGATTTGATGAGAATGCAGTTTTACATCCTAATATAAGCAAAGAGTCCCCTCAACTTATGCGGCCGGTGAAAGAGGTGATCGAGTATTTTAAAGAAGAGATTGCTAAGAGAGATCAGTTGATTGATCAGTTGCGGTCTGAATTGAATAAAATCAGATCAGGCTAACATGTCATATGATTTAATCACTTTGAACCTTTAGTATTATCAAAAGGCGAGCATTTCCCCCAATGGCTAAAATTACAATCGCTTATGGCAATCATTTCTTTTCGAGCGAAATATGGGTCAAAACACCAATGTCGTTTACTTAAGAGTTGCACATCCTTGTAATTCCTCTGGTACAACCGCAGTGGTCTTGTTTTTGCAATCTCTTCAGGGGCGGATGATCTCCGAATTAGATTCTACCTTGCCGGCAAAGGAGCCAGCGCTGTATTCATGATAATAGAACGGCATTTGCAAATTGTCTATTTTTAACGGAATGGCAATGGAATGAGTAATGCCGAGCCTATTTTTGCAATACGTATCCAGCCATATAAGCCAGGCAGATTACGCCTGATGTATAAATGAAATCAGATATAACGCTGCCAGTACACGTTGAAAATTTAGATTTTCCAACTGTAATGGCAATCTGAAAAAAACACTATTGGTATAGACAAAAGAGTACCAAAGTCGTCGAACTGGGTTACGAATGCCGCTTGTGGCGGGTATTTTCGACATCGGATAAATCTTTTCATTCAAGTAGTCCGGTAGCCAAACATTTGCGATGGTGAAGATAAATAAGAACCAAAAGGCCCACACGAAAACTTTCTCTATTTCATAGCCAAATTTATTCCAAAGAAACGGTACGCAGGGAAAAAAAGAAAGTTTGGAGTCATGCCATTTAAAAGTTGCTAATCTATATCGCATAAATCATGGCTTACAAAGCCCTTCTTTGAGAAGGCTTTTTTCATTCTAAATTGAGCGGCAGACTGCAATTAGAATGGCTAATGCCAGCAATAATGTGGCAATAGCCTCGCACAGTCGTGTTACATTTTTCATCCTAATTTGTTTTTAGGGTGAATAATAGGCCCATGTAAATTGTCCCAATTTTACACTTCGTTAACCGCAAGAGGCCTCTAGGCACTATCCATGCCTTGCCGTGAAATGAAACCAATTTAAGTGGTAGGACTGAGATAGGTTTAAAATTACTAAAGTTATTTTTCAAAATGAGACACTACTCATAAAATATCGGTTACAAAAAAATCCTGCCGGAGAGGCGGGATGCGCTAATCAAATGCCATTGACAAAAGGAAGGGCCTGCTGAAATTACAGGCTCACAATTACATTTTGCAAAAGTCCCTCCCGGGCAAAATTTCCTGTCCAGGTCTCTGTTGTGGCCTGGCATATATGGAAGACGTACAGAGCCAAAATTGAAAAGTGCTCAGCGGTGGAACGTACATTTTATTTTATCCGGTAAAATAATTAAAAAGGTGTCGATTGCCCGGGGTAATTATCAGCAATACACACAGCCTGATGGTCATTGCTCAAATGAGTAAGAAGATCGTCCATATAGGTAAAGTCGGATTTGTATAAAACAAAGTCTTATTTGTGGTACTATAAGGACGTTGGTGGTATTTAACTTTGCCGGGTATTACGATTACTGTATTGCTATAATAGGGAAGGCCATATGAATAAAAAGCAGGCACTTACTTGCGTTTTCTTTCATTTCATCACTTTTCTTCTTATTTGATATTATACACCTCGATCCTATTCTGATCGCGTTTAATCAAGCTAAAAACTATTTATGAAAAATAAATTTTATTTGTACTTGTTCGTCTGTATTATTTCACCAGGTAAAATATTCAGTCAAACAGTCGTCGATTCATCTCTTTTACTTTCCCATCAGGATATGCAGTGGTGGAAAGATTCAAAGATTGGATTGTTCATACACTTTGGATTATATACTATTTTAGGTGAAGGCGAATGGGCTCAGTTCAGTAAACAAATAGATACGTCTGAATACGGAAAACTGAAAGAATCATTTACTATTTCAAAGTTTTCCGGAAAAAAATGGGTAGATGTGGCCAAGCAGGCCGGATGTAAATACATGGTAGTAACAGCAAGGCATCATGATGGTTTTAGTTTATTCGATACCAAATTTGGTAACTATAGCTCAATGAATAGCCCTGCTAAAAAAGATTTGATCAAAGAATATGTTGACGCAGCACATGATGCCGGGATGAAAGCAGGTATTTATTATTCTCCTCTTGATTGGCGGTATCCCGGTTTTTTCTTTCCCGGCCTGTATTATTCAAATGCACTTGAAATGAAAAAACAAACCTACACACAGGTGCGTGAGTTGTTAAGTAACTATGGCAAGATCGATATTTTATGGTATGATGGTGGTGAGGATTTTTGGTTAGGCTTCGGTGGTTTGAATTGGGATGGCGCCAAGGGCTGGTACACCCGTGGCACGAATAAACCCTGGACAGGAAAATTTAGCTGGGATCCCATTAAGCTGAATACAATGGTAAGGGAACTGCAGCCGAAAGCTGTAATCAATCCTAGAAGCGGATGGATGGGTGATTTCAATACTCAGGAAGTTACACTAAAAGGACGAGAAGAAAGGCCGTGGGAACTCTGTACTAATTTAAGCAATGGTGCATGGGGATGGACGCCTTCTGCGAAAGACCAGGTAATGAGTCTTGATAGTTGTATTCGATTGCTAGTAACTGTTGTATGCCAAGATGGTAATTTGCTTCTTAACGTAGGACCCAAGGCTGATGGTGAAATTGAACCTGTACAGGTGCAGCGATTAAAAGAGATCGGTGATTTTCTTTCGAAATACGGTGAAAGTATTTACAATACGAAAGGTGGTATGTGGGATGCCAAATGGGGAGGAACAACGTTCACTGACAAAGCCATTTATGTTCATGTTTTAAAAGCTCCGGAGGATGGTAAAATCAGTTTGCCATCTGTTTCAAAGAAAGTGCTGTCAGCAAAATACATGAGCAACAATCAAAAGGTCAGTTATAATCAAACCGGTAATTCAGTTGTTTTGAATGGAATAAGCTTAACAAGTACTGAAACAGATGTAATAGTGAAGATCACCTTGAAATAGTCTGGTTTAACAAAAATCAATTAAATGGGCTCTGCGGGTTTGAAAAGGTTTGCGCGTCGTTAATACGCTGATTGCCATAATAATGGTTGAAAGAGGATCGGGCGATTTGGATAGAACCCTTTACCTGGCAAACAGATATTATTCTGTTTAAGAATATATACTTGTAACTTTGAAGCTGAGTAAAAAAGCAAAAATTATCATTAGTTTTTTCTCGATAAAAAAAGGTTGAGCGCTGTTTTAGTACTGTGATATTTAGAATTATCATATGCTGTTTGTTGATGTGCAAAGCATTAATAATTGCCGGGCAGGAAAAGGTACGGTATTTGTCTATTGATGACGGGTTGGCTAACAATACAACAACCTGCATATTTAGGGATAAGCAGGGCTTTATGTGGTTTGGCACTTATGATGGTCTTAACCGCTACGATGGTTACGTATTTAAAAAATACAATCACATTATTGGCGACTCAACTTCCCTGGCGGGAAACTTAATCAAAAGTATTGCTCAGGACAGCCAGGGAAATCACTGGATTGCAGCTGAGCCAGGAATTTCGGTTCTGGATGATAAGACTTCATCATTTCACAGAGTGAATTACAATCCATTTAGTGAAAAAGGAAATGGCGGCCATCCATCTGCAAAAAAGGAGATTTTAAAAAGCTATGTGTCCTGTCTTATAAATGATGGGACGGGTAATATGATCGCAGGTACATATGGCCAGGGTCTCTTCGTTTTTAAAAATGGGGGGTTGTCGGGATTGCAAATCGGACTTTCTTATCGAGGTAAAATAATTGCTGACTATTCCGTGACGGCATTGGTAAGCATTAAAGGGCAAACCTGGTTATATGTGCAAAAAATAGGACTATGCCTGTACGACAACCGCTCCGGTATTGTGGTAGTTAAGCATGAAGATAATATTAATGCCAATTGTCTTGCTCTGGGCGACAATCAAACGCTGCTTGCAGGAACTGATAATGGACTTTATGAATACGGCATTAATAATTCATCACTGAGTGCTTACAAAACTGTTAACGGCAAACCCCTTCAGCCCGGACGAATCAAGTCACTTTGTAAAGACAGTGATGAAAGGCTCTGGATCGCCACCGATGGAAATGGCATCAGTGTAGTTGACACAAAAACACATCAGGTGTTGCCATTGTCACATATTATTGGAAGTCAATCCATAGGCAGCAATGCCATTTATTGCATTTACAAAGACGACCAGGAGCGTATCTGGATTGGCACCTTTCGTGGTGGAGTTAATGTGATCGACCGGGGAGGAAATCCTTTTTATTCGGTAAGGCTGGAAGCTAATCAACAAAACTCACCGGTAAATAATTTTATTTTTTCATTTTGTGAAGATAATTCCGGGCAGATCTGGATTGGCACCGATGGTGCTGGCATCCGTGTATGGAACCGGAAAACAAATGCTTTTAAAACATATTCATATAGCCCGGGTAAAAACGGCCTTACCGGTGATAATATTTCCGCGTTGGCTACTGACAACGAAAATAATGTCTGGATCGGCAGTTATGATGGAGGAATTGTAAAATTTGATAACCGGAGCAAAACATTTTTTAATGTTTCGAAGAGCGGTTCCTGTAAACAAGTATGGCGATTATTCAAAGATCGCTCAGGTAATATTTGGGCCGGCTGCCGGGGCCTGTATAAATATGACAAGAATAAGGGAGAATTTATTGCAGTCATTAGCGTAGAAGAAAATATTCATGCAATAACCGAAGACCGCTTTGGCCGGTTATGGGTAGGTTTGGAAAAGAGGTTGAAATGTATTGATAAGAAAGGAAACGAGCTGACTACTATTACTTCTGATCACAATATTCTTTCGATTATTGAAGACAAAAGCGGTACAATATGGGCAGGAACCCAAGGCGGTGGCCTGATAAAATATGTTGGCGGAAATTACCGTTTCTATACAGAGCAGCAGGGTTTGCCCAATAATAATGTTTTAAACCTTCTTGAAGATTCCAGCGGCGCCATCTGGATGAGTACTTACCATGGTCTTTCGAAACTAACCCCGGCAAAAGTAAAGTTTGATAATTTTTTTGATGTGGATGGATTGCAAAGCAATCAATTTTACTATAATGCTGCTCTTAAGCTCAGATCGGGAGAACTGATGTTTGGTGGCATAAAAGGATTTACCGTTTTTAATCCCGAAGCCTGTATTCCTAAAAAACAATTTCCGGTGTTGGCCATTACGGGAATCAGGATTCTTAATCAGGAAGAGAATTCTACTGGCGAATATGTAAAGGGAAATTCGCTGTTTAATCCGGAAAAGATTGAAGTTCCGTATAGTAAGGCTGTACTTTCAATTGATTTTGCAGCCCTCGAATATTCCATTCCGCGTAAAATTCAATATTCCTATTTTCTTGAAGGCTGGGACAAAAACTGGGTAATGGCAGGTAGTTTAAAAACGGCTAATTACTCTGAACTCAGGGAAGGTCGCTATACACTAAGAATAAAAAGCACCAATGCTTCCGGAGTATGGAATACAACAGAGCTACGGCTTCCGATAGTGGTATTGCCACCCTGGTATCGAACCTGGTGGGCTCAGTTTGCTGTTGTACTGATAATCCTGGGCATCGCCGGTACTTTATTGTATTACTGGGAGAAGCAACGACGGATAAAATATAAAATGAAGATCGTCGAATTGAGGCATAATCATGAAATGGAACTAAATGAGAAAAGGCTTTCCTTTTTCACCAATTTATCCCACGAATTCCGTTCGCCGCTTACTTTGATCATTAACCCTATAAGAGAGTTGATAAAAAATGGAGGTTCTGCAAATAACATCAATCTTGGTGTATTGTATAGCAACGCACAAAGGCTCCTTAAAATAACCGACCAGTTGCTGCTTTTCAGAAAAATAGACAATGAGCTTGGGAAAATTCAGCCCGAGTACCTTGACCTGTTGAATTTATGCCGGCAAATTTATTTTTGTTTCACCGATGAAGCGAATTCGAAATCCCTGCATTACGAATTCATTTGTTCGCTTGAAGAAGCCAAAGTATATGCCGATGCCGAAAAGATAGAGATCGTTATTTTCAACCTGTTATCGAACGCCATAAAATTCAGCAGGCAAAACGGTCAGGTAATTATGAGATTGGAAGAAATTGAAGGGGAATACAGGATGTTGGTCCAGGACAATGGCCCTGGAATAGCCCCGGAGGACGATGATAAAATATTCAAAAAGTTTTATCAGGATAAGCAGCGGGTTAAATCTGAAAAGGGTTTTGGTATTGGCTTATATCTGGCAAAAGCCTTTGCCGATATGCACCGGGCCGTTCTTTCATACCATTGCCCGAAATCAGGAGGCACTATTTTCACCTTTACATTGAAAAAGACAGATGAGTATAATTTCAGTTTTCCTGAAGAAAGCGTTCATGTTCAGAAAATAACGGAGAAAATGGCCGAAAGCGGCCTCTCGGCGCAGAGCTTTTTGGGTAACTCCACAAACCGCCCGACAGAAGAGCTGGAAATACCCGACACCCAGCTAAGTGACCTGATTACCGACAAAAAGGTCATGCTGGTAGTCGATAATGACAGTCAGCTTACGGCGTATATAAAACACCTGTTTGGCCATTTAGTGGTATATGAAGCAGGCAGTATGACGGAGGGATGGAAGAGAGTACAGGAACTGGTACCGGATATAATAATAAGCGATGTCTTCATGAACGAATCCACCGGAATAGAATTGTGTAAAAAAGTGAAGAGCAATAGTGCTTACGGGCATATTCCTGTAATCCTGTTTACCGGGTCTTCTTCCGATGAAACCCACATAAAAGCGGTAGAATGTGGTGCGGATGATTATATCATTAAACCTTTTGACAGCGAATTACTAATAAAGCGGGTCGACAATATTTTAAAGGATAGGAACGCACTTAAAGAGTTCTTTTCCAACGAGATCACTCTTCAACCCGACATGTTAAAGGTCTCCGATGAGTTCCGGGGATTTTTAAATGACTGCATCGCCATTGTGGAAGAGAATATAGAAAGAGATGATTTTGATAGTCAAGCGTTTGCAAATAAAATGGGAATGAGTCGTTCTACGTTGTATGTGAAGGTAAAAACGATTTCCGGCCTGTCGGTAAATGAGTTTATAAAATTGGTCCGCCTTCGAAAAGCCGCAGAATTAATGATCCATACCAATTGCCAGGTGAAAGAAATATCATTTCAGGTGGGTTTTAATGACCAGAAATACTTCAGGGAGCAATTCACCCGCCTGTTCAAACTAAAGCCTTCCGAATACATAAAGAAATACAGAAAGTCTTTTCAGGGCAATACCCATTTAAACAGCCAGTTTTCGAAAATTAAGGATAAGTAATAGATTATCAGCTAGATAAATCATGTTATTTAGCGCATGGTTATTTATCAATTGGACGATTTTCCCCTGTGATTGAGCATCTGTCCCCCCTCAATTTCCTCCGGGCCATGCTAATTTTACCCTACCAGGCCTTAACTATTTAACATCTCGAAAGATTAGTCACTCTGAAACCGCAGTGAAAATCGATTGAAGACTTTACGCCGCTATTGATCATTTTTTTATTAAAATTAAAAACTAAAACTAACATGCGATGCTTGTCAAAACGGAAGATTACGTCTTCCCACCAAAGCTATCTGCGGCAACTTGCAGGAAATCCTCATTTAGTGTTGTCGCTTCTTTTTTGTTTCATTTCCATCTCAGTTTTTAGCCAGCAAAAAATAATTGGCAGGGTCACTTCCGACGGCAAGGCGGTTGTCGGCGCAACCGTTCAGGTAAAAGGGGCAACGGCGGTCACACAAACCGATAAGAACGGAAACTTTGCCATTAGTACCCCGGCCAATGCTACGCTTTTGATCAGCGCAATTGGGTATGGTAATGAGGAAATTCAAGTTGGTAACCGCAGCGACCTGGCCATTCAATTGAAACTCATGGCTCAGGAATTCGGCGAAGTAGTCGTGATGGGTTACGGATCGCAGAACAAGCGTAAACTAACCAGCGCCGTTGCATCTGTTTCAGGTGAAGAACTCAATAAACGCGTGGCTACCGACCCAACGGCATTACTGCAGGGACAACTGCCCGGGCTTCAGGTAATACAGGGCTCCGGTGAACCAGGTAATGAAAATGTAAGTTTACGGATCCGCGGCATTAGTACATTCAGCGGCGCCGGAAATGATCCATTAATAATTGTTGATGGTTTACCAGGAAGCCTGACCACTTTGAACCCGAATGATATTGAGTCGGTATCACTTTTAAAAGATGCAGCATCAGCAGCCATCTATGGCTCGAGAGGTGCAAATGGTGTAATTGTAATTAAAACAAAAAAAGGTAAAGGCGGCGGTTTTTCTCTGCAATATAATTTCAATGTGGGAATTTCAAAACCTACCAGTTTGCCTGACGTAATAAGTAATTCGGCAGAATACATGCAGCTTTCGAATGAAGCATATACCAACTCCGGCCGGCAGCCTTTATATACGCAAGCTCAGATCGATCTGTATGCAAACGCAACAGACCGGGTAAAATACCCAAATCATAAATGGTTGGATGATCTGTTTCAAACAGCCAACACCAAAAATCATTATTTAAGTTTGAGCGGTGGCAGGGATAATACAACCTACAATCTTGGTATTGGTTACACCGATCAGCCCGGAACTATGATCGGTTTTGAGTATAAGAAATATACATTGGATCTGGGTTTGTCGTCAAAAGTAAACAAACGGGTTACCGTGGGTACAAACCTGCAGGCACGTTATGGACATAAAGTGAACCCACGTCAGGGCGCCAATGATCAGTTTTTATCTACGCTGGCGCAATCTCCTTTATATCCCCCCCGTTCTGCAGATGGCAGATGGATAAAAAGAGCTTACCCCAATGAACAGGGGAATAAAAATGCGATTGCTATTGTAGGTGAAGATGTGAGGTCCAGGGCCGATGATTACTACATACAGGGCAATATTTCTCTGGACGTTGACATTATGAAAGGCCTTACCTGGGAAAATAAAGCCGGGGCTAATTTCGATGCCTATAAACTCAACGATTTCCGGCCCATTGTTCCCTTATATTATTACAACGACATGAGCTCTGCCGGCTCACTCGATGTTGGATCTCCCGGGCTGGATGTAAACAGATCTGATAATGTATACACTGTTTATTATAGCCAGTTGAATTTCAAAAAATCTTTTGGCGAACACTCGATCTCAGCAATAGGAGGTTTTCAGCAGGAACATAATACTGCCAGTAATATAGGGGCAGGAAGGACCCAGTATACAACCAATTTGCTCAGGGAGTTAGATGCAGGCCCCACCTCAGGTATGTATAACAGCGGCACTTCATCAACCTGGGCAATTCGTTCCCTGTATGGTAATATGAATTATGATTTTAAAGATAAATATCTTTTTGGGTCAAGCATCCGGTACGATGGAACTTCCCGTTTGCCGAAGGATACCAGATGGGGTTTGTTCTATTCTTTTTCAGCCGGGTGGCGCCTCTCGAAAGAATCTTTCATGGAACAGGTGAGTTGGATCAACGATCTTAAGCTAAGGGGATCTTGGGGCCAATTGGGTAATCAGAATATTGGGACTTACCCCTATCAACCTACGCTCAATAACAGAAATTATGTATTTGGCGGAAGTGTAACGCCCGGCTATTCGGCAAGCACACTGGTTGATCCTGAACTTACGTGGGAAACTACGCGTGTTCTTGATTTTGGATTAGACTTTGTTGCATTAAATAACAAGCTTTCATTTAGTGCAGACTGGTTTAACAAATACACATTTGATATTTTAAGAGGGTCCCAGGTACCGCTTTGGTTGGGTTTAAATGCACCTACCATTAACAATGGCGCTGTCAGGAACAAAGGAGTTGAATTCAGTGTTCAGTATAAAGACCATATTTCAAAAGATTGGTCTTATTATGTTGGCGCTAACTTCCAAACCTATAAAAACAAATTGGAGACATACGGCAAAACAGAGAAAGGAGGAACAACTATTCGCGAAGAAGGCCATCCTCTCGATGAATACTATTTGTACCAATGGGATGGTATCTTCCAAAGCCAGGATGAAATAAATAAGTCTGCCATACAACCCGTAACACCTTCGCCGGGTGATCTGAAAATAAAAGATGTGGACGGGAATGGGGTAATTACAGATGCAGACCGTACCTACGTTAAGGGTAAATACCCTTCTTTTCAATACACAGGCAATTTTGGGCTCACCTATAAAAACTTTGATCTCAGCGGTCAGTTGTATGGCTCTGCAGGACAAAAGATTTATGTGAACGGATGGGGTGCTGAACCCTTCCGGCAAGGATCTGTTCCTACCACCGATTGGCGCAACAGATGGACGCCTTCGAACCACACGAATAGTATGCCTAAGATCTATTTGGCGGACGGTTATGCACCTGTTCAAAATTATGCGTCGACCTATTTTCTTAAGGATGCTTCTTTTTTGCGGTTAAAGAATATTCAGCTGGGCTATACCTTGCCTGTGAATATTATCAGCAAGGTGGGTATGAAATTGTTCAGGGTTTATTTTGCTGCCGATAATGTGTTTACACATAGCAAATACCCCGGACTTGACCCTGAAAGGGTGGGTGATGGATTATATGTAACATATCCCCAACTTAAAACCTTCACTTTTGGCGCAAGCGTCCAATTCTAATTTCTTAAAAATTTAGTTAATATGAGAAAGTATTATAACACAATATGCCTGGCGTTATTGGCAGGATCCTTTGTGGGATGTAAGAAAGGCGTGCTGGATGTAACCCCGCCCGATAGATTATCAACAGCAGTTTTCTGGAAAACTGAGGCTGATGCAGACCTGGCATTGACCGGATTGTACAACTACCTGTATTTGAATGGCGGCAGTTATACCGCTTCCCAGTATACAGTTTTCGCTTGGGATACCTATACAGACGATTCCTATGGTCAGTATGATTATGGCGGCGGTTCCTCCGCAACCCATGCCGGAATTACACCCACCTCAGGAAGTTTCGTTTATAGTTACTATGCCAATAACTACCAGGCCATTGCAGCCATCAATTCCTTTTTGGCCAATGTTGAAAAAGTATTAACAGGCAATAAACTGGCTTCCTATAAAGGCGAGGCTTATTTTCTTAGAGCTTTTAACTATTTCTGGCTGGCTCAATTATATGGTAATATACCTATTGTTACAGGCGATCCTTTTGCAGCCGATTATAAAAAGGGAATGGCAAAATCTTCCAGGGAAGATGTGCTGAAATTAGTTGAGCAGGACCTGGATGCGGCTATTGCTTCCTTGCCCGATGATAGCTATAGTTCGGGTCATGCAGTGAAGACAACAGCTCAGGGATATAAAGTAAGGGTACTTCTTTTTGAAAAGAAATATCCTGAAGCTGCAGCGCTGGCCAAACAAATAATTGATGGTAATAAGTATTCCTTGAATACAAATTATGCTGCCAACTTTTACAAGCCCGACCAGAATAGCAGTAAAGAGATCATGTTCTCAGTAAAATATCTGCTGCCTAACATCCAACATCAGGACGTAGCCGTATCTGTGGCAGTGCAGCGGTGGAAAGGATATCTGGGTACACAGGACCTGATAAATGAATATGAAGCTGGTGATCCAAGAAAAACGATGTCTTTTTTCTTTGCTGGTGATACCAAGGTGCAAGGATGGCCTTTCACCGGTGACCTGGCTATAGCCACCCCAGGAAAGGATTCGTGGATAGAAGGTTATTACGCTGTTAAAAAATGGCTTACTCCAGGGTTGGTAAACCCTGACTACGGAACATTAGATGATAACGACTATGTTTTACTTCGCTATGCAGATATTAAACTAATGTATGCTGAGGCGCAAAATGAGGCTGTAGGCGCTGATGCGTCGGTTTATCAGCAAATAAATGAGGTAAGAGCAAGGCCGGGAGTAAACATGGCTCCATTAGCCCCTGGTTTGTCGCAGGCTCAAATGCGTGATAAGATCAGACATGAAAGAAGGGTGGAATTTGCGATGGAAGGTATCCGTTATTTCGATTTGCGCAGATGGGGAGTTGCTACCCAAAAGTTAAATGGCTTTATCCCAAATCCACTAGCGCCCAATGTTAAGCTCAAATACGAAGACAAATACGAATTCTGGCCAATTCCACAAACAGAAATTGACCGTAATCAGCCCCTGCTGATCCAAAACAACGGTTATTAAAATTAACATAATGTGATATACCTTTTATGCACAGAGCGCAGTAAGTTCAATGGGTTCTCTATTTCTATAGGGAACCATTATTTGTAATTACAATTTTAATAAACAGGCATGCACAAAAAAGATAAGGATTTACGGGCAATATCTCTTCGCATAATTTCAAAAACGAATACACAGAAGCCTCAATTATAGCTTTGCAGTTCTAACATTTTTAAGATGACAAAGAAATCAATTCCTTTATTACTGACCTTTGCTTGTATAAACACTCTTGTAGTTGGGCAAACATTGAGCCCAGCCGGTCAGGCCGAACACCCTCAACATGACGCGCCCATTACCAGGCCTCTTAATAATGAGATTAGTGAGGCGGGGAACAACTACGGTTTTGACATGGCACCGGAGACGACTCCCCGGGTGGTTGCTGCGGTTATTAAATCAATTAAACATAAAGGCCCGAAAGGACCGTTGAAGCCAACCTGGGCATCGCTGAAAGCTAACTATCAAGTGCCGGAGTGGTTTAAAGTAGCTAAATTCGGTATCTGTATGCATTGGGGCCTCTACTCTGTTCCTGCCTTTGGAAATGAATGGTATGAAAAGCATATGTACGGAGACCCGAAAACTATGAAGTGGCATGCCGAGCATTTTGGCCCGCAGGATCAGTTCGGTTATAAAGATTTTATTCCGCTGTTTACTGCGGAGCGCTTTGATCCGAACGCCCTCGCCGAATTAATAAAAAAATCTGGTGCCCGATTCTTTTCACCAGCTTGTCAGCATCACGATGGCTTTGCGCTTTGGGATAGCAAAGTAGCGCCATTTAATTCAAAATTGATGGGGCCACACCGGGACATCATTGGTGAACTTGCCAAAGCGGTCCGGGAGCGTGGCTTAAAGTTCGGCATTACGAATCACCAAATAGAAAATTTTCAATTCATCAATCCTCCGGCAGAACTAGCTGAAAAAATGCGGAGTGAAAGTGCTGACCTTTATGATCCCAAGTGGGCTAATTTCTATAATTATGCCGACCGTAGTGGTGAGGCCTGCCGAAAATTTCTGGTCAACTGGTATGAGCGTAATGTGGAACTGATCGACAAATACCGGCCAGATATTCTCTATTTCGATAATGGTGTTGATCAGCGTTACCTCGACCCACTAAAGCTGCAGGTCGCTGCCTATTATTATAATAGAGCCAAAGAATGGGGAAAACAAGTGACTATTGATACTAAGAAGGCTGCATATGCGCCTTCCGGAGTTAATACAGGCACCATTGGCTCTGTTGTTGATTTTGAATCAAATGTTCCGCCGGGCATCCGGTCGGGAGTGTGGAATGCGGACACCCCTATCGGTAGTACCTGGGGCTATACCGAGGGGATGCACTCGGCTGATGCTGCTTCGCTGGTTGCCAAACTAATAGACATTGCAAGTAAAAACGGCACCATGATGCTGAACATATCGCCTAAAGGAGACGGTTCAATTCCTCAGCAACAGGTGGATGCGCTTTTGGGGATTGGCAAATGGCTTGATATAAATGGCGAAGCTATCTACGGCACACATAACTGGATCAAATTTGGTGAGGGCGATTTAAAAAAAGGTCGAAAAATCAGCTTTACGGTTAAAGGAGATGTGTTATATGCAATTATACAGGGTCCATGGAATAACGGCCAACTGACTGTTTCTGCGTTGCCGGAAAGCATGGGGCGCATATCGTCAGTAAGCTTACTGGGAGATAGCGAAAAGTTAACTTATAACCAGGACAGCAATGGCTTGAACGTAATACTACCTGCCAAACAGCCCTGCGATATCGCCTGGAGCCTTAAGATCAAAGGTCTGAAAATGAATCCTAATACGACTACCAAGGATGGAAATCCAATTGAGTATCAAAATCAGTAACATCTGTCTTTATAGACACATAGAAAGCATGATAAAAAAGGTTGACAGGTAGAATATTCACCAAGGTTAAAAAGGGAGCTTGCCGTGCGTGATGTAGAAAAAACCTAAAGAGACACATCCTGCTGCAAAAGAGGGTAATGGATTTATTAGAAATTAACACCGAAATATAGCTATCCCACATTGGAGTATAATACAATGAGAAACATAAAACAACTATTAGCTTTAATAATTACCGGCATTATGAGCGTCTCCATGTTACATGGGCAGTCATGGACCGCTGACAATGGTAATGGCACCTTTACCAACCCGCTCTTCTATGATGAATTTTCCGATCCTGATATTATCCGGGTTGGCAACGATTTTTATATGACAGGTACCACCATGCACAGTGTCCCGGGTTTGCCTGTTCTACATTCCAAAGATCTTGTCAATTGGACACTAACGAGCTACGCACTCAATCGCTTCAATTTGGGCGAAGAATTCAATCTCGTGAACGGAAAAGAAGCATATGGCCAAGGAATATGGGCACCCTGCATCCGGTTTCACAATGGTACTTTCTATATTTTCTCAAACGTCAACAAACATGGACTGCAGGTTTTTACATCAACAAGTGCTTACGGGCCGTGGCAGCAGCATCAACTTGGCAGGGCGATCTATGACCAGTCGGCTTTGTTTGAGAACAACAAAATCTACATCATCTACGGCGCGGACGAGATAAAAATGATCGAATTAAAACCTGATCTAAGCGGCTTTGTTGCCAACAGTGATCATGTGATAATTCCAAGGGGCAATGCGATGGGTGAAGGCAACCATTTTTACAAGATTAATGGCAAATATTATATCACAAATGCAGATAACGGACGTTTGCAATGCGCGCGCGCAAGTACTATCAATGGCCCATATGAAAATGTTGTAATAAGTGCTAAAGAAACGATGGGAACATCGTTTGGATGGAGCACTACCAGCGTATCATTTGACACCCCTTTGCCTTCATCCAAGGACGATGTAACAATAGTTAAACAGAATGATAATATATTTGGATCGATGCCAATGCATCAGGGTGGAATCGTAGACCTTCCGAACGGAGATTGGTGGGGTTTTGCAATGATGGATTTTCGCTCGGTGGGAAGAACGACATTTCTTTCTCCTGTAACCTGGAAGGATGGCTGGCCATATTTTGGCATTGAGGGAAATCCGGGCCGTTCACCCAGAACTTGGATTAAACCAAAAACAGGCAGCAGTGAAATGCCGAACGCACCTTATGTGCATAATGATGATTTTAATGCAGGTCACCTGTCGTCCGCTTGGCAATGGAATCACAATCCGGTAGATACAAAATGGCAGCTTAAGGACGGCGCTCTAAAATTAAGCACTATGCCCGCAAAAGATTTTTTGTGGGCCCGGAACACGCTTACCCAGCGAGGTGTCGGGCCCGAATCATATGCAATTGTTGAGTTGAACGGCGAAGGATTGAAGGATGGCGATATTGCCGGCTTAGGGTTTTTGAATATTCCTTATGCATGGATTGGTATACTGCGGGAAGGCGACCACTATACTTTACGAATGTTTGATCAATATAAACATAAAACGATGGATAAAGAGTTGCGTTCGCCTCACGTATTATTACGCGCCTTTGGAAACTTTGATGAGGATATTGGTCAGCTGAGTTTTAGTACTGACAAACATGGCTTCGAGAATATCGGCGACAGTATAAGGCTTCCGATTCAGGTGAAAACATTTCAGGGTACCAGATATGCTCTGTTTGCCTATAATACAAAAGGACGGGAGGGCGGCTATGCAGGCTTTAAGCATTTCGTTATAAATGAGCCCCTTTCAGACCGGACAAAGAATTTACCAATTGGAGAAATAATTAGTTTAACAAATATTGCCGATGGCCGTCAATTATATGCCAATCCCCATGGTATATTATATCCCGGGCATAGTTCTGCGGAAAACGTAAAAGATACTGATTATTTATTTAAAGTAATTGACCGTGGAAACGGTAAAGTAATTTTAAAAGCGCTTAATGGTACGGGATTTTTGACAGTGGCAGGAGAAGGCCTTTCTGCCGATGTGCGCCTATTGAAGGAAGAAACGCCGGGTAGCTTGTTCATGTGGCAGGACATGTTAAGAGGTCAGTGTATGTTATTGTCATTAAAAACGAACCGCTTTGTAGGTTTAGACCCACGAACTGGTGAACTTTACGGCGCTGACTGGCCAGGCACATTACCAAATAGAAAAAATGGAACTGTGTTTACCTGGCAAGTGGTCTCAAAACGCGAATATTAGTTAGGTTTCCGAAATTGTTGTTTTGCTGGATTGTATAAAAGAGTGTATGAAAAAAAATGGTACAAAAGTGCCCAAACTGTTATTCAAACCCTGGCGGATATAGTTAGTAAGAATGGAAACCTGCTGTTGAACATTCCTGTAAAAGGCAATGGCGCCATCGATGACCAGGAAGTTGCTATTTTGGAAGAAATAGCGGCCTGGATGAAGATCAATGCGGAATGTATATTCGATACAAGGCCTTGGAAAGTTTGTGGAGAAGGACCTGCTATCACTGGAGCTGCCCCATTATCGGCACAAGGCTTCAATGAAGGAAAAGGGAAGCGTTTTGGCGCAGCCGACATGCGTTTCACCACCAAGGGCGATACGCTGTATGCTGTTGTGTTTGGATGGCCCGACAATGGAAAATTAACAATCAAAAGTCTTTCAGAAGGAAATGTACTGCGGCCGGGTGCGGTAACCAAAGTAGAGCTGCTTGGGGGTGGTGATCTGCGTTTTCAAAGGAATGATGAGGCATTGGAAGTTGCCCTCCCCGAAAACAGGCCCACGTATACCTATGCTTACGTGCTTAAAATTAAATGAACACAAAGAGACTGATGTTTTTCACTATACTCTTTGTCATTTTCTGCAAGCGTCCCGCGGCACCTTCTGTTGTGAAGAATACATCGTGGATAAAACCGGGACTGGTGTCATGGAATTATTGGTCGGATAATCACGTAAAAATCTTTTTGAAGCAATTGGAATGACAGATTTGCGCCCGTTTTTGACATTTTGTTTTCATTTACAGATCCATATTTACGGAGATATGAAAAGAGAAAATACAAGAAAGAAAGCGCGTGGGCCTGCCCTGAGAATCCTGGTAATGAGCTTGGTTTTAGTGCCATGGATGGCATATCTTTATATTCCTTTTATCAGCAAACATTTCTCAAACCAGTATATGAGTTGTTGCGGCAAGCAAAATTAATAAGCAATTTTTTTAGACGATGATAGAAATTAAAGAATTTGATAAGATTGATCAAACAAAAGTACGAAAATTCGTTTTGGACATTCAAAATATTGAGTTCAACTTAGGTTTTGGAGAATATGAACAGCCCGACCTCATTGACACGAAAAAATTCTATGAAGGTGGAGGCTTTTGGATAGCTAAAATTGAAGGAAATATTGTAGGAACAATTGGGCTTCAAATTCTTCACGGTCAAAATTCCGTTTTAAGAAAAATGTTTGTAAAAAAAGAATTTAGAGGTAGAGAATTCAATATTGCCCAATCACTATTTGACACATTATTTGAGTTTGCAAAGAAGAAAGGAATCAATGCCATTTGGCTAGACACACCAGCCGTAGCGACTGCTTCGCATAAATTTTATGAACGGAATGGATTTGTTCAAAGTAATAAACAAAATTTGCCGGAAGGATATGTTTTTACCGACAAAAATTCTAAGGTTTATAAACTAACTATTAGCTAGACTATAATTACTCTAGTTATTAGACATTTTAATATTTTGACAGAAATAAGCAAAGCATTCTGCTCTCCGTTATCAGAAATCCCAATTATTATCATAAACTCTTTTGATAAACCACAACATGTCGTTACGCTAATATGTCCACTACGTACTATTATATGGGTACTTCGAATATGCTGGTAGCGCTGGCATCGGTGCTCAATCCGAATGCTGCTTCGGGTGCTAACCAGGTAGCATTGACCTGGGACTTTCAATACGCCAAATACGAGATTACACGTTCGTCAAGCGCCAACGGAGCGCATGCCGTTATTGCATCCAATGTAAATGCAATTCGCTATGAAGATAAGTCCGCTTCCAGTGGAACTGCCAATTAATATATGATCGTAGTGTATAATAACGAAGACCGCAGTGCAGATACGGCTGCATTAACAGCGACCCCAGTTGCGGGCCAGCATCTGACATCGGCTTCGATGAAACGTCGGGTACCTTCGCCCGCGATGAGTGGGTGGTTAACATAGCGCCCTTGACGCAACGGCTCCCACACAACCGGATACGGCACTGGTCCGGTAAAGTTGAATGGCTCTTCCACTTCCTATGTATCATTGGTTGCGGGACCATTTGCCACGTTGAATTTTTCACTATTTCAACCTGGGTACGAATGGATACTGTTTCCACCTGGACGCTCATCTATGATTATGGCACCGGCACTTCGCAGTACATGTTCCTTACGCCCCGGGCAAGCGTTGGCGAATCAGGAGTTGTTATTATAAGGAAGAAAAACTCAACGGAAATGATATAGAGGCTGTCAAAGGTTATTTTGACAGCCTCTTGTTTAAAAAGTTAATCCTGCCAGTTATTTTTCAAATAGAATTGAAGATAGATATCGATCAGATGTTCGCCGCCATAATCGGGGTAAGCAGCCAGCATTTTTGATTTATATTCCTTCTTTGTATTCGTAGTTGCCAGCACCTTGTCAACAACATCGAGGTATGTCAGATCTTCGTCGATCACAGTACGGTCGGTTGGTTTACCGTGGCCAGGTAGTATCAGCGTATATCGGCTATCCTTTTTTACTTCCGCGAGTGCTTTCCGCCAGCCGAGGGTACTACCTGAGATGAACAAATGGGTTTTGTTATAAACAATATCCTGGGCAATATAGGCCTTGATCTCCGGGACCTTTATTACCAGTGACACCGCTGCTTCATTGTCAGTAGACTTCTCAAAAATGAATGTTACCCCATCTATTACCTCTTTTCCGGTTTTCTGTATATGGGTAGGGGTCTTGAGTGTTTTCGCTATGATAGGTCCAAATTTCTCCTGTCTCTGTTTCAGAGTTTCCAATCCATTTTTTTCAATTCCTTCTTTTGTTTCCTGCAACGCATACACGTCAATAGTGGGAAATGCATCGCCAAAGCCTATGTAATGATCGGGATGGTCGTGTGAAATATAAAATCGCGTAACCGGTTTTTTCAGGCTATCGGTGAACTTCTTGAGTTGCGAGGCATAGGGAGCAAAAAATTGCCCGTCAATGATGATCAATTCATGAGGTAATTCAATAACATGACTTGTATTGGCGAACATTACATCTGGCGCAACAAGGGTATGGATTGTAACGTTCTTGGATTTGCCTGCCGGGACGATAGTTGCTTTGGGTAATTCCTGCGACTTAGCCTGACTTAATAATACCTGGCCAAATAAAAGCGCTGCCATAACTTTTTTCATTGTTTTAATATTTAAATATTTAGTTACTTTTGTATACTAAAGGTATAGCCAGGATATAAGTTTACCAAGAAGGCACATTATCGTCATTCGCTTACCAAAAGGATACTATTATTGAAAACTAACTTCATAGCATGAAAGAAAATCTGGAAATATTTTCAAATTCGCCTAACTGTCCGATAAGAAATGTGTTTGACCGGTTTGGCGACAAGTGGTCTGTGCTGGTTTTAATGGTACTGGGAACGCATGGCGGGTTAATGCGATTTGGCGAATTAAAAGAGGTGATTGATGATATTACGCAAAAGATGTTGACGGTAACGCTGCGTACGCTTGAAGCAGATGGCCTGGTAGCCAGGAAATATTACCAGGAGATACCACCACGAGTAGAGTACCAGTTAACACATTTAGGCAAAGATCTGGTGCCGCATATTGAAAATCTTGCCAACTGGGCCAGTAAGCATGTAGATGTGATCTTAAAATCAAGAAAACGGTTTGAGAAAAAGGCGGTCAATAAAGATTAATTGTTTACAGTAGCCGCGAAATTATCACTGGTAGAGGCTACCCTCTGACTACCAATTTGTCAGAATTGAAAAGAGTTGAATTCATAAAAAACTACAACAGCAAAATCCTCTTTGCTGGAAAACGAGATGACTGCTCGGTTTCGGAAAATAACCGGCTTTGGCTGGAAGACGCTTTTCTTTTTTTGCTTGACCTTTTTAGTAAAGAACATATGTAACAAAGAAAGGTGCTGATACCTCGCTATTCCGACTTTCCTGTTCCCTATGATGGTAGAGAGTAATCGGATAAATGGAAATTGTCGCACCTACTTGATGAGGATGGGAATCCCAAGGGGTTAACCTATAAACTTTGAACGAAGCAATTAAAACTAGCACACAAAACAGAAAGTGCTGGTTCTGCATCGGCAAAAGCCGCTTATTCAAACAAGCCTTGACCGAAATTTTGGCGATTTCTTATTAACGATGCCAATTTTGAATATAGATGAGGAGCAGGCGTATTTGGAGTTCCAACCGCTTCAGGAGTTCGAACATTATCCCCTTCAGTTTTCCAGGCCACCGTCTTAATGATAGGCCTGAAATTCGGTCTTATACTTATATAGAAAATTTGTTATTTTATCAAGATCTGATGCAAACAGGTTCGAAAGTTGTAACCTACAGCCCGCAAAACAAATTGATGCCCCCAACGGGGGCATTTGTTATTCCGGGGAGCGTGACGAGCGGAATAATGTAGACATTGAAGGAGATAAAGAATTTTTGGTAGCAGTGGGTAAGCTCGTCAAAG
>Ga0105239_10002005_pt1 | contig 26450 bp, 25 predicted proteins | sample KBSC44metaG_FD_92761 | JGI IMG/M metagenome (GOLD analysis project Ga0105239, IMG submission 92761) | Corn rhizosphere microbial communities from Kellogg Biological Station, Michigan, USA - KBS C4-4 metaG | ecosystem: Host-associated > Plants > Roots > Rhizosphere > Soil | place: Michigan, USA...
GCTGATAAACTTAATATTTACCCCCCACCCTGCACCCTCCCCCACAAGGGGGAGGGGAGAGCCTTGATAGGTGTGTAAATTATGAGCCTCCTTACCCAAAACGAGCTCAGGACGAGTCATTATACGGTACCGATCCGAAATCTACCCGCGGCCTTTAAAGGGCTGCGAGTGGTTCAAATTTCCGATCTTCATTTCTACGAGCATACGGATCACGCCTACTACGAGCGTGTGTTAGAGGCGGTTCATGCCTTGACTCCTGATATCATTGCCTTAACCGGTGATGTAATCCATTACGGACCGGATTATGTTGCTCAGGCGGGTGCATTTCTGTCAAGGCTCAATGCCAAAATCGATAAAGTGGCTATACTGGGCAACCATGACTACAACGACGGTGCGCTGAGTTATTCGATTCGTCGAATTTTTCGTGATAGTGGCTTTGAACTGCTCTTAAATAGCAATAAAAAGTATCAACGAGGCCATGCAGCTTTCTATATAGCGGGCTTGGATGACCTTTGGTACGGTGTGCCGGATATTGATTTGGCTTTAAAAGAGATTCCTGAAAACGCCGCGACAGTAATGCTGATTCATAACCCCTTGCTTTTTGATCCCATTGCTTTGGCTTATCCGGGTAGAGTACAGCTGGTTTTAGCGGGTCATACCCATGCAGGTCATGTCTATATTCCTTTTCTCGGCCCTATTTATCGCAAAGTTTTCCGGATGAAGTTCCGCTATGGTTTCCAGGACAAAAACGCGACTCGGCTTTATGTCACTAGTGGTGTGGGTTCTGCGGCTTTTTATCTTAAAAAAAGAAAAATTGGTTTCCCTCGTTTTCGCTTTAACACATGGCCGGAAATTGCCAGTTTTACCTTGGAATAGGGGTGAAATTTCAGATCCTAATATTACGGGCTGTTAAAAAATCAGGCACAAAAAGCCAAATGGATGTTTTTATACATTTACAGACTTATAAATGACTTTATATGTAGGCTTGGGATTTTAATACAAGGGTTAGACTTTTAAAGCAGTATAGCTTTACTTGTAGGTTTGGGATTTAACAACGGTGAGCAAGGAAGGGGATATCACATGGGTATCATACCAGTTCGGACACATACAAAAGTCGCGACTCATAAAGCGGATCATAAAACAACGCTTGATGCGAAAAAAGACATGTATAAAGATAAGCCTGATAGTGCTGGTAAAACCTATCAGGAAAAAACCCGAGATATGAGTAAGGAAGACAAAGAAAAGTACAGACGGGAACACCCTGAAGAGTACGCAGCATATTCCAAAGATAAACAAGAAGTAGCTGGCTATCAATATTACAAAGATGGCAAGAAAGACATTAAAGATAAAAGCGGCTTAAGCGGATTTATGGCGAAAGGTAGCACTCAGTTTACCTTTGCAGCGGCTCCTCTCGCGTTGATGGCTTTACCGATGTTGCAAGGCAATAAAGATGAACAACAACAGCCTGATCCAACCAGTAATGGTATGCCTCCTGTTACCGCGTAACAGAGAGACTGATAACCGGTTCCAATTAGTTTAGTTAAGACGAGGCAAAAGGGGAAGGTTATGCCAGCGCCGGTTGGTGGATTCTTTCATAAAGTATCACAATCCAAAGTCGCTCAATCCAAGTTTGGTAAGACTATTAAACTGGACGAGCATCCGAAAACTGTTTTAGCACTGGGTGGAACAGCTGCGGCTGGTGGTATTTTCTACGGTATTCACGAACATAATAAAGATCAGTAAGCATAACCAATAATAGTAAGCATTAGGAGGATAAAGTTATGATTTCAGCAAATTTTGGAAGAGAAGTGGTTGCAGGAACTAAAGCGACTAAAACGGCTGTCGGAACTGAGAAAAAAGCAGAAAAAGTGGCTCGTCATTCACAACCTCCGAAGCCTTTAATTGGTCCCGGTAGCCAGTAACGCTTTAAAGTCTGGAGGTAAAAGGTTTTAAAACGACTCATCAATGTAGATTGTTTGTTGGTAATAAGGATTGCATTTCCTAAAAAGCGACTTTATACTATAACAAATAAAGCTAATAGAAAAAGGATGAGCCTCGTGTCAAAACAGAGCAGAACGCTTTTGCCTCCAGACATCTCAGCGCAGCTGTCTACAAACACGAGTGCTGAGGTTGCCGGTTTGAATCGCTTGTTACTGGGTGAGCTTTACGAGCTTGAAAAACCCATTGAACGGGCAATGGAACTGGTTGGGGATAAATATACACTCCAAATGTTGCACTTGTTATTGACTCGCAAGGTGATGCGCTTTGTCGAATTAGAACAGGAGATCACGGGGATTTCACCTCGAACCCTGAGTGCTCGCCTCAAGCATTTGGAGAAGGTGCATCTCATTATTCGACAACAATATGCTACGATTCCCCCTAAAGTTGAGTACACCTTGACTGAGCGGGGTGCTGACCTGGCACAAACCTTAATGGCTTTGGAAAACTGGGTAGAACGTTGGTATCCTCGTTTAAAAAGCGATCAGGAATAATTAATAAACTTTTTTCTTGCTCAATTCAATTGAAAAGGCTTGGTTATTTATACCAGGCCTTTTTGATTTGGAAATTTATTCTCGAATTAATCCCCAGACACTTGCAAGTGCATAATCTCCGTCGTGGGAAATACTCAGACGCCAATCCTGAATAGCGACTAATGTCTGCTTTTTGATAGCAGTTCCGTAGAGTTGAAGTATTGGGGGCTCATTCCCGGCGCTGAATATCTCGATATCTCGCCACCGGATGCCCTGACTCCAGCCCAATCCATTTAAACCGCAACCCAGAGCCTTTGCAACAGCTTCCTTAGCGGCAATGCGTGCAGCTGCACGGCGCAAGGCGTGCTTGAGATGCCCCTGCTGACAATAGGCCCATTCCGACTCGGTCAATATTTTTAAAAAGAATGCTGCTCCCAGGCGCTCATAAGTTCTCTTTAAACGGGGGATATAAACCAAGTCCGTTCCAACTCGAATATCGGTAATGTTTTGAAAAGTCTCCTCCTTTGGAGGGGGAGATGGCGGAGTTTTCCTCATGAGACGCGATTCAGGAAGCTCTGCCCAAAGAAGGGATTATTATTACTTCCGTTAATCTGCTCTTGCTGAGTATCATGTTTACTCTCATGATTTTTCTTTTCGTGTTTCTTATTTTTCGAATTGCTCACATAAGCAGGTTCACTGAAGGCATCAGGATCGGGAGGCTGATTTGCGTTGGCTTGTCGGTTAATCCAATCCACAACATCGCTGGAGTGTTTTCGTGTAAAGCGCTCCAGAAGCATACCGCCCACGTAAAGAGCAATGCCACCAGCAACACCGACAGGAGTCCAGCGATAAGCAATCTCGATTGCCTTCTTGGGGTTTGTCATATTTTCTTTGCCTAAACGACGGCGTACGAAGTTGACCGTTCCAATAAGGCCTTTTGCCCGAGACGTATCAGCTTGAAAATCCTCGGACCGTGCAAGCGCATTGCTCCAGTCTGGAGCAGCTGTTTTGTAATTGGGATCGTGACGATTTTTTGCTGCGGCCACAATATTTTTCCAAAGGGAGTAGCTATGGGCATCGCCATCTTTAATATGCCAAGCTTTTTTCATGGCACCTTTAATCGCATACGTGCTGGCCAGAATAATCCCGTATGAACTCATAAAGCCGCCGACTTCACGAATATCCGTACGAATGGATTCCTGCGCCCGATAGTTGGCGTCCGGGGTGCCTTGGGCTTTAGCTGCAGAAAAGCTGGCTACAACAACACGCCCTACCACTAAAATCAAAGAGGATAAGGCTAAGGCGTTCATTTTAAAAGCCATTGGATCTTGAAGAACGCTTTGCCCTTTATGCCCGAGTGCTAAACCTGTATTTTTTGCAAAACGACTCCAGCCTTGAAGAGGGCGTCCGGTGGAGTGAGCTACATTCATCATGCGTTCTGCCTCCGGCTTGGCTGGAGGGTATAAGCGGCACCACTAAACGCCATATGGTTCGAGTGTGAGTCGGAATCATTACCTATAGGTTGATTAATATAGCTTTTGGGGATCATGGGATGCTCAGGTTTCAAATGGTGCAGCGTACTGCTTTTTTCAGCAGAGGCTTTTTGGGTTTTATTATGGTCGTCCGGGGAGAGCCCGTTCAGTTGATTCCCGGATTTTATTGAACCGTCAGGGAACTGCTTTTTCAGCCAGCTTTTTGCGGCAGGCGCTACAACTGTATCGTTAAGTCGTTGAGTGACAACACCACCCAGAGTTGCGCTGAATAAAACTCCAGCCATCAGGCTCAAGCAGCCATAGCGGTTCAAATGCATACTGAACTTCGTGAGTTCCGGCAAGTGTTCCATGGCTTTTCCGTATAGTGGATCTCCAAGTTCTTTCCTTAGATTGGAAAGACTGGCACGAATTGAACCTTTTTTGCCGTCGGGTAACGTAATGGGTTTACCAAAAAGCATGCGGGAAATCAGCCCTGTGGAGTCCGCTATAAAAGTCTGTTCTCCTTCTTTTTGACGTCCAAAAACCTTGAGAATCGCTTGGTTAATTCGCTCTCTCTCTACTGTGGATACTGCCCGGTGTTCACGCAATTGAGGAATAGTAAGAGATTTGGCCGTTTTTTCCACGGCCATATTCATTAAATCTTGCCCGAGGTGGAGGGGTACAACGGTGAATAGGAAGGTACCAATGCCTTCAACAAAAAAGCGCTCTAAAAGAGCCTGTCTTTTTTCGTTTCGGGTTAATTCGGGGTTTTCATTTTTGCTGGGTTTGTTTTCATTAACACGGATGGCAGCAACCCCAATCCGCGCAATAATGGCAGACGTGGCAAGGTACGGCAGGTTAGCCGGTCGTAATGGGTTTAGTTTTGCGGTTATCGGGAACAATGTCACCTTTATCCTCAAGATAAACGGTATAAATTGCCAGGTCTTTAGCACACCATATACTGGTTATAATCACAGGATCACCACGGCAAATCAATGCTCTAGTGAACTATTCAGTTAGGGAAACAGGTGAAACTTCAACGAATTATTGCGTCAACACCTTCACGGCTTTTCCAGGGTAAATTCAGCTTAGATTGGGGGAGCTAAACGAATTGACAGGGTTATCCCTAAAAGGCGTGAAAGACACTAGCATGAAAACAATACCATAGCGTTTAGTGCGTCGTAAACGATTTTTTATACTTTGCTTAGGAGTTATGAAAAATAATGAAAGCAGATATTAATAGTAATTTGAACATTTTGTATATTTTTTATATCTATTTTCATTATTTTTCTTAACTCCTATCCTCTGACATTTATATTTTTTTTAGAATAAAATAGTTGGCATTTGTGAATTTTGAGGGCTATCGCAGTGACGTTGTTTTCAAGTTTCAGGGGTTTGGAAAAAACGCTTTTACTCTCTCTTTCCTTGCTCGTGATGGGTGGCATTGTTTTTGCAAAAGTACATCAATCGGTCTCCTTAAAAAAATGCCAAAAACAGGATTTGAATAGTCTTCAAATGGAGAGTCCAAGCCTGGAAAGGAAAGAGATTCCTCAAGGGACTTTCTATAGTTTGAAAATTTCACCCAGAAGCATCTATCGCTTACATTTGGGTCTTTCTCCTAAATTACACACGGTAGATAGCCCTTTTTGGGAAAGCTTGACACCTCAAAAGCCTCTCTTTATTATCAATGCGGGTTTCTTTGATCCCGCTAATCAATTGACAACTTCTTTTTTGACTCAAGACTCTGTTCGTGTCGGGAATCCAAAGCTGAATCCTCATTTGATGGAGAATCCTAAATTAAAGCCGTACATTCCTCAGATTCTGAATCGGTCAGAATTCAGAGTGTATCGTTGTGACGCGTCTCGGCAGCAGTTTGAAATTGCCTGGCATCAGGCACCTATTCCGATTGATTGTGTTCTGGAAAGTGCTATTGGTGCTGGTCCCCTCTTATTGCCCCAGAGAACGGATAAAGAAGAAGGCTTTGTGGATTTTGATACACAGGGTCGTCGAGTCCGCGATCCGATTGGGGTGGATGCTGCCAATGCTCGATCGGCGATTGGTCTCACATCCGAAGGTGATGCTGTTTTGGTCATGGTCGCTCAGCACCCGGATGGAAGCGGAGGAGTGAACTTGGCTGAATTATCAGGATTACTCCAGCAAGAAGGGGTTGTTCGGGCGCTTGCCCTGGATGGCGGAAGCTCCAGCAGCTTGAGGTACAAGGATGAGGTTATTTGGGGAAAGATCAACAGCAAAGGACAAGCCGTTCGCCGTCCGGTAAAGTCGGTTTGGCTTGTAGTACCCCATAAATAGCTGATTAAGCCCTTTTCTTTGTCTTAAAACGATAAGATTCTTTGGAAATGCTTTTTAAACAGACGGGTTTGCGCTAAAATTGCCGCTTATTGTTGCCTATTTTGGCCATTAACCTATTTATAGCATTTCTAGAATTAATGAGATGGCATCAAATACAACCTGATGTGCGCATCTCTATACTTCAGCTCTTGCTATTAGGCCTTTAGAGATGAAATCCTCCCTTTTCGGGGTGAGGATAGTAACCAAGTAGCTGACAGACAGTCCGTTAATTATCAAAATGCTATACCGGTAGCCCAATAATACTTACGAGGCAGGCGACTCCATTAATGTTTAGAAATACGAAGATTAACCTCATTGTTATTGTTGCCTTGGTGATGCTTGCGAGCTGGACCTTGGTGAAAGACTATTCCAATATTCGCCTGGGACTTGATCTTAAAGGTGGAACCCGGCTTACCCTTCAGGCAGAGCCTACGCCTGCGGTTCCTAGCATCGGGCAACGTGAGATGGATAGCCTTCAATCTGTCATTGAGCGACGGGTTAACGGGATGGGTATCGGAGAATCCGTGGTTCAAAAAGCAGGGGCGGATCGCTTAATCGTTGAAATTCCGGGCGTCAAAGATCCCGAAGAAGCTCGTCGCCGTTTAGGTCGTGTTGGAGAATTGGATTTTCGTCGCTTGGGAACGGATGGCAAGTGGACACAAACCGGAATTTCCGGGAAAGACTTTGTGAAAGCGGATGTCGGAACCCAATCTGCCGGTGATTGGATCGTTCTTTTTGAACTCAATCCAGAGGGTGCGAAAAAGTTTGGTGAATTGACTTCCCAGTTGGCTCCTAACCATGCGCCACTCGGTATTTTCTTTGATAACCAGCAAATTTCAGCGCCTGTGGTTAATGAACCCATTATCGATGGGAGCGGGATGATTCAAGGCCACTTCACCCACGATAGTGCGAAGGAATTAGTGGATACTTTGAATGCAGGAGCTTTGCCGGTCAATATCAATGTGGTTGAAGAAAATACGGTTGGGCCGCTTCTTGGACGCGCTTCGATTGATAAGAGTTTATCTGCCGGACTTATTGGTTTAGCGTTGGTTCTGGGCTTCATGGTTCTATGCTATCGTTTACGGGGGGTGGTTGCCGGTGTGGCACTAGTGGTTTACACGTTACTGACTTTTGCTTTGTTTATGACTGTGGGTGTTACCTTTACCCTGGCTGGTATTGCAGGATTTATTTTGAGTATCGGGATGGCTGTTGATGCCAATATCCTGATTTTTGAACGGACTAAAGAAGAATTGCGTTCAGGGCGTTCCAAATGGAAAGCGATAGAAGCCGGTTTTGATCGGGCCTTTCCGTCTATTTTTGATAGTAATACGACGACCCTTATTACCTGTTTACTCTTGTGGGTTATGGGTACAGGCTCTGTTAAAGGGTTTGCTTTAACCTTGGCCATCGGGGTTGCTGTCAGCATGTTTTCTGCGATTACGGTGACTCGAACCTTGCTGCACTTAATCGATAATCCGGCTGGAATGGGGCGCGAACAAGCGGTCTAAGTCCTAAAGCTCCCTTCTGTAAGCTCTACAAGCAACAGCTGTTTCTCTAAAAGAGAAGGGAATAGGTCCCTCATAAGGGACAAAAAATTTAAAAAAGAAATCAATTTAGTGAGTCTTTCTCTATGACATTGACAAAATCTCCTTCTGCCTCGTCTGTCAGTTCGGCATCCGCAAGTGCTGCGGAAGCGGCATTGACTGCCAAAGGCCTGGATGTATATAAGTATCGCTGGCTCTTTTTAGGAGTTTCTCTTCTCTTTCTGATTCCCGGAGTTTATTTTATTGGCGCCAATATGGCCAATCCGGAGATTAAAGCGCCGTTAAGACTGGGTATCGATTTTAAGGGTGGGACACTCATTGAGCTGGGTTTTTCCCGTAAGGTTCAGCAATCCGACATTCCACAGATTCGGGACGAGTTTGATAAAAAAGGTTATACGGGCAGCATTATTCAGATTCAGAATGCTCCTTCTTCCATGTCTCAACCCAATGGGACAGCGGAAAAAAGCTCTCCTGCAAGTGCCCAGGTAACACCGCCTGTATTACCTGCAGCCGGTTCGGAGGAAACCTCTAAATCATCATCAGCAAAGCAGATTCCACCCGACACTGTTAAAATAGATAAAACCGTTGCGACAGAAAAAGCGGTACCGGCTGAACCTTCTCTGACAGAAAACCACCACATTAGCAGTGTGGTTTCCATTCGGAGTAAACAAATTCATGGGCAGGATGACGTTGTTATTCGCCAGGCATTGGAAAAACGATATGGCCAGCTCACTGTCCTTCAAAAAGTATCGATGGGTCCCGCATTAGCTCGTGAGCTTTTTACCAATGGTATTTTGGCTTTAGGGTTAGCGTATTTACTGATTTTAGGCTACTTAACCTTTCGTTTTCAGTTTGATTTTGCAGTCTGTGCGATGGTCGCCCTTCTACACGATACGCTCTTTCTGCTTGGCATGTTTGCTATGTTTGGTTCACTTTTTAACACCGAAGTGGACAGCTTGTTTATTACTGCGGTTCTAACGGTTGTAGGTTTCAGTGTTCACGATACAATTGTTGTTTTTGACCGTATTCGTGAAAACGTTAAAATCTACTACACACGCAAAACCCCATTCGTAAAAATTGTGAATGTGAGTGTAAACCAAACGCTGACACGGAGTATTAACACGTCTTTAACCGCACTCCTTTCCATGCTGGCACTCTATTTCTTTGGTGGTGAAACGACCCGTGACTTCGTTTTAGCTATTATTATCGGGATCGCAGCTGGGACGTATTCCAGTATCTTTAATGCCAGCGTTTTATTGGCAATGTGGAGAAGTCGCTCAGCTCCCCAAGCCGCTAGTGCGTAAACAGTTAATTTTTCCCATTTTTAAATAATAAAAAAGCCACCTGAGTCAGGCGGCTTTTTTATTGTTATGGATTCTTATACAGCTTGAGGTATGGCATATGCTTCAGTAAAGGAAACGAACTTGTTTTCATTTTCTTCATAGACTTCAATTTGGCCACTCTCAATATCGTAGACCCAGCCATGCAATTGAATTTGTTTTTGGTTTAATCGAACCGTTACGGAGGGTAATGTTCTGAGATGGGAGAGTTGCACCGGTATATTTAACTTGGTGCAGCAGTTGGCTTGCTCTTCTTCTTTTAAATGAGAAAGGTTTTTGGATTTCAGTAAGGCGCGCGTGCCTTCCGCATAGGATAACCAGCGCTTAATGGCGGGAAGGGTTTCCACATTTTCAGGATGTAACAGCGCTTTCATGGCACCACAAGAGTTATGTCCACACACAATAATGTGTTCGACCTTAAGGACTGAAACCGCAAACTCAATCGATGCACCCACACCGCCTTCAGCTGCACCATGAGGTGGTACAATATTGCCGGCGTTTTGAATACTGAACATGTCACCGGGTTCGGTTTGTGTTAAAAGAGCCGCATCAATACGCGAATCAGAACATGTGATAAACAAAATCTTGGGTTCTTGTGCTTTAGCCAACTTGTGAAAAAGCTCACGTTTTTCAGCATAGATATTGGTTTGGAAGTGATGAACACCTTCGATAATTTTAGAAATGGAATCGTTTAAATCAGGTGCGCTCAAAGAGAGGACCCTCCTCAGGTTATGATGATCAGCCTGAGCTAATCATACATGGGATAACAATTTTATTGGCTCGAATTTGGCTATTATAAGATCGCGAGTAATAAGATTTGTAGCGCCATTAGGATTATTTCAAATGAGTTTTTATATAAAAATTCAGATCAATCATCTTATAGGTGCTGACTCCATCATACCTCGATTCAAAAGAGGTATGCTTTCGCACACCTCTTTTGAGTTCTATGTTTACTTGATCGCTTTAATCGATTTACTAAGCTGTCGGAGCGGCGTTAGCAACCCGCTTTAAGTCATCTAAACTGAAGAATGTTTTATGATTAGGATCTAAAGCATTCAGCGTTTTGTCATCGTACATTGTCAGTATCGCTGCTGATTTTGCATCAGGATTGCTGTCTAAGGCACCATCTGCAACGGCTGTAAAGAGGTCTTCAGGATTGATATAGCCTTGATTGTAAATATCGATGCTGGGCCACATTGCAACCAGGGCGTTCAGTCCTTTCTGTGTGACCTGACCATCCTTGGTGCGAACGCCTGCAGTCGTGGCATCGTTGAATGCTCGATTATGCAATGCTGATGGTGCATATGTAGAACCGTCTGCACTTAAGCGAGTCGTGGTGACACGTCCATAGAAATTTTGATCGTTGTCGGTTTTGAAGTTATTAATTGGGTTAGCCTCGTCGTATTTGCCCACGTTTCCTGACTCTCTGACGAGATCATCCTTAACCATGATGCCGTTGTGATCACCTCCGTCAATCGCCGTTAATTGACCCGGGTTGTTCAGCAGAACAATAGCGGCAGCTTTGCCTTCTGCGGTTAATTTACCACCTTGTAGAGCATCAAATATACTATCGATCGTAATTTGTCCGGCATTAGAAATTAAGGCCAAATTATCAGGATCCAGGAGTGCATCGAACCCTTTTTTATTCAGCCATCCATTGTCACACCTTACTTTCGCGAGATCGGGATCTTGCATCATTTCAACACGGCTTGCGTGACTGCCTAAAATGAAGGTCTTACGAATGCTATCCCAGTGACTAAAGCCATTTTTTGTATAGTTGCCATCGATAGTGCTAATAGGAGTACTTGATGAACTTGCCGAGCCTGACGAGCTCGAAGAGCCCGAAGAACTGGAGGAAGCAGCGGAACCAGCGGAGTTCGATGATCCTGAGGAACTGGACGATCCTGAGGAGCTCGAAGAACATGAAGATCCGGATGAACTTGAAGAACCCGAGGAACTGGAGGAGCCGCTTTCACCTGAAGAACATGATGAACCGGACGAGCTCGAAGAACCTGAAGAACAGGAGGAACCGGAATGACCGCTGGAGTGACTTCTGCAGTGACCGGTTGATGAAGACGTTCCGCTTGAAGAAGAATCACCTGTGAAACTGGAATCACCTGTAAGAGGGTCCTCAGTATCACCCAGAGAACTAGGGTCATTTGAGCCTGTATAGCTGCTTCCGGAAGAGGGCATCATGCATTGCTGCAAAACACCAAACATCATTTGCATCATGCTCATCATGAGGTTCATCATCTGACTCATTTGAGACATTTCGGCATCAGCATAACCGCCGCCTGCTGAAGGCATTGGAGCCATCCCAAGCCCTAATTGACTGCTATAGCCAGGTGTATAAGCAGTGCTCATATCATAACCCTGTGTTGGATAAGGAGTGACTGTTGGGCTGGGGGCGTATCCAGACCCTGCTGAAATTGTATTGCTATAGTTGGGGTACCCAAGTGAACTCGTCAAATTATACACGTCTACTTCCCTCTTCCACTCTACTTAAACTTTACTTTCTCTCCCCATGCAAAATTACATAATCGGTAACCTTGCTAAACTAAAATCCATCTCTACTTCCATCTGTTCGTTAACTCCATTTTGGAGATAACAACTAAAGTAATAAAGTATTTTAAATGACAATAATTGACATGTTTTCTGACAATAATTAAATTGTTTACAATGTTTAAAATCCCCTGTCGAGGTAAAATTAAAAAGCTAAGAGGGATGAAATAGGAACCTCTTAGCTTTAAGTTGTGAATGATTTTTATATGGTAGTTATTATGTTGTTTTAAATTAATTTTATATTATTTAATTGAGAGCATCCGGTGCAGTTGCCAATAAACGTTGAACATCCTCTTTACTAATTAAGCCATTATGGTCAGCACCATCCAGTTGGTTTAATAATTCGGGGCTAATGCTAATATTAAGTGCTGCCTGCTGTGCCGCAGTTCCTTTTCCAAATTTTCCACCTTTATTTTCCAATAATGCATTGTATAAGTCTTGCGCTGTAATAGAGCCGCCAGCGGCATCAGATTTATCAATGTAATTCCAATTATCAATAATAGCTTGGTAGCCTTTCTTAATCATTTTGCCATCTTTCCCGACAACGTCACCATAATTGGCTAGCATATGAAGTTTACCCGATGCGAGTTCAGTCTGTTTATAAGTTCCGTCTTTAAACTCAGCGATTTCTCCTTTCAGGAAAGAGTCGCTGCTACCCGCATATTTATCAGCATCATCCGTATTGGCCTGATAAACCATTTGCTGGAGTTGGTCTGACGTAAAGCCGCCTGTATTGTCAGTGTTGACTGCATCTCCTGCAATTCGATTTGTGGTGTCTCCCAATTTAGCCGTACTGACCGTGTTCATTAATTCAGGGCTCGTTACTAGAATCATTGCGGCATGTTTGGCATCCGGCAATTTATCTAAGCTGCCATTTGAGATTGCGGTAAACAATTCATCTGCATTGATGCTATTGTTGTTATCTGCGTCAATCAGGGCGAAATTATCTTTTAGGGCTTGCCAACCATCACTTTTTACGCCATGAGATTTCGTATTTCTGTGACTAAAATCCACAATTCCAGAAGCTTCCGGATCGTGGCTTGCACGATTACCGTCGTCACCACCAGTGGTGTATTTCTTTTTATCAGCATCCCAATGCGCTTCGTCTGTAGAGCGTTTCCAAACATTCGAAGGCGTTTTGAATGAGTCGTATGTTAAATTTGGGTCTGTTGAGGAGCCTGAACTACCAGAGGAGCCGGAATCTCCGTTAGGATCAAGCGGATCATCAAGAATACCAGACTCATCTGTGCCTCCTGAGTAATCGATGCCTGAACCATCAATGGTTTCGGAATCATCTATACCCGAGGCTTGTGGTTGCAAACAGCCCTGTTGTACAACACTAAACATCATTTTCATCATGCTCATCATGACAGTCATCATTTGGCTCATTTGAGAAATTTGGGCATCCATATAGCTTCCGCCGCCTGTCATTCCTAAACCGGCTTGAGCGCTATAACTGGGTGTATAAGCAGTATTCATCCCATAATTGGAAACATAGGATGGTGTATAGCTTGGGTAGGTATTGCTTGCTCCTGCCTGACCACCGTATAAGCTCGCATATGAAGAAAATGCTGGAGCGGAATTACCATATGGAAGAAATGACATAATTTCCCTCTTCTCTACTCAATCTACTCTTAAACTCTAATCGAGATTTAAAACACAACCTTCTATAAAAGGTTAAGTCTCATATCTGCTTTAAAAACTACACCTACCTCTAGGGATATCATTCTAAAACTCAATCGGAAGTGGATTCAAAAATGACATCTACCTAAATAAAGTATTTTAAAGATGAATAATTTACCAAAAGAATAAAAAAACATTCAATTTTAAAGTTATGTAAACTGTTCTTTTAAAAAGCTTAAGAGACGACTCGTTAGAATCGTCTCTTAAGCTTTGAACAAAAATTTATAGAAACCCGCTTCCAAATAGGAAAATATTAAAGAACCATAGAATTAATCTGAAATCTTAATCCGGGGTATTCTTTCATAGCAAGAGAATGAAGGATTAAGAGATAAAATTAATTCTTAATTACTCAATTGAGCCAGGGCCCGTTCATGACCTTGAGAGAGTAATTTTTCAAGCATTTCGACTTGCCGAGGATTTTTAGTTTTACAAACAACTTCGAAATGAGAACTTAAACCCGAGTCCCAGGAGAGCAGACAACCTTCACCATTTTCCAGAACTTTTGTATGAGGAATGTCTTTTAGACTTTTGATTTCCATAAACAAAGTACCTTCAGGGATTTCGCCACACATAATTTATAAATTTCAGTCTAGCCGATGCTTTCAAGAAAAGCTTTCTATTTCCATGCTTATTTTACAGAGCTTTACAGAATAGACAAACATTTTTTTGCTTATATGTCTGGATTATAGAATCCAGACAATAAAAATAGTCCTTCCTTACCAGCTTTCTTTGCTTGTACTGAGAGCCTTTTGTCCAAACTTTCATAAATTTACCCCCTCTGGAAGCTCCTATTTTATAATGAGTCGAGGGTCGACTTGAGAGATTTGAGGTTGGCATGTGGTAAGATTCTGAAATTGGTTGTGTCCAAACCCACTTCATTGATGGGTCCTTGGGGATGTTTTTTTGAAGGCAGAAATCTTTTTGAGGAGTGGCAAGCAATGACTTTAACTTTGTATGACCCTCTCTCATCACTAATCTTTGCGTTCCCAACAATCATAGAACCATGTTAGCAAGCCCGTATTTTATGATGACGCCAAAAGCTCCTAACCCAAAATCTCCTTTTGCATCGGCCGCCTTTACCCCGCCAGCGACACCCAAATCGAAGGGAAGTCCTTGGAAGCTTATGGCGGCATGTTTAGTTATTGGAGGCGTGGTCTTTTTTGTCGCAAGTTCCGGGAGTTCTTCAAATTCTCCCTTCGCCCTTCTCAAAAACATATTTTCCGGCTCCGGTAGCTATGATGTTTCCGAAGTGTTTGTACCGCAACCTGACCTTAATCAGGAAGAGGCCGCTTCACTCTATCGGCAAGCTGTTGCAAACCTTCAGAGTGGCGAATTTCAAACAGCTCTCGATCAGTTCAAAAAACTGGAACCTGCCTATCCCATCCTGAAGGATATGCTTTGGGTGAGAGAGGCTGAGTGTTATGTTGGCCTTGGAAATGAGTGGGCGGTCCAAAAAAAGCTTCATTCTGTTATGGATGATTTGCCAAACAGTCCCTTGAAAGTTTTGGCACGGTATCGAATTGGTCAATCCCAATTTCGGGGACGAGAGTGGGATAAAGCCAAAGAAACTTTTCAGCAAATTCGGGAAAAATCCCCGGATAGCCCTTATGCAGCCGGAAGTTTGTATTATCTTTCAGCCTTATTGAGCCGGAAATCTGAAACTCATTCACAGGCAATTCAGTATTTACGATCCTATCTTTCCAAATACTCCGACGGGAAGTTTGGATTAGAAGCAGCGACACTTTTAGAAAGGCTTCAAACTCAGCCCGATGCGAACGATCATGCTTGGATGGGATTGGCGTTTGCGACGTCATCAAGCGATGCTCAAAAAGCATTAGCCCACTTAAAACAAGGAAGTCTTAAACACACATGGCATAAAATGGGTCAACTGTTGATTCGTGCAGCTCAGACCAGTTCCGGCGTTAGTGTTTTATCAGCGGGTTTACCTTACGCAAAAGATACGGAAGAGTTTTCCCAAGGCTTGGATGCTATTCTAGCGGCTACTCCTTCTGAGCAAAAAGTAACGCTACTGAAAACGCTTGCGGCTAAGCATTATGCAACGGGTGGAGACTATGCGCTCTGGAAGCTTGCCGAACTTGATGATGCAAGTTCCCTGGAAGCTTCTCGGCAGATTGTCACATTATTTCCAAAGGGAGACTATGCTCCGGAGAGTATGTGGCGTCTTATGTGGCCGCTTATAACCCAAAATCGTTTGAGTGACTACATTAGCCAGGCTCAACAGTTTATGGAGCATTACAGCTATGCTCGCTCAGCACCGAAGGTGTTGTTTTGGATGGGTAAGGCACAGGAAAAAATAGACCTTACAGCCGCTGCACAAACCTATACCAAGCTTCGCGACAATTACCCCAATACTTATTACACGTTTCGAGCAAACTCCCGTTTAGAGGCGATTAATAACGGACAAGCGGATAAAGGCTGGAAAATCAACAAACCGGACTCCAGCGGTTATATCACTCGAAATACAAATTTAAATACGCTCGATATTTTCCCTGATTCCGCCCGCTTTGGAAATGCGGACGAGGGTGAAAGAAGGCGTAAAGAAGCGCAGACACTCGAATTTATTGGTGTACAGGAAGATGTTCGCCTGTTTTGTACTGAAGCGATCGGCTCTTTACCTGCGGCGGTCGAAAGTTGGGCTGCACAAATGAATGGCGACCGGGCAAGAGGTATTCGGATTATTCGAACCGCTCTTGAAAAACGCCATAGGCAAAATATTGAGAGTAATGGGCAAACCATTTTATCGGATGCTGAAAACAGCACTCCGGATGAAATGAAGTTACTCTTTCCAGTCTATTTTTCTCAATGGATTGCGCCCGCTGCTGAAAAAACAGGTCTTGATCCCTTTCTCATTCAAGCGCTCATGAGAGAGGAAAGTTACTTTAACGAGTTTGCCGTAAGTGGTTCCAATGCGCGCGGTTTGATGCAACTTCTACCTGCCACGGCTGCTGATGTTGCGAAATGGGAGCATATGTCTGAGTTCAAAACGGCCGATCTCTTCATACCGCAAACCAATATTCGCTTAGGCTCTCGTTATTTGGCTTATATCCGAAATCTCTTTGACGGCAATCTGATGCCGACTGTTGGAGCCTATAACGGTGGACCTGGTGCGATGCGGCGCTGGGTTAATGCTCCGTCCAGCCATTTTTCAAGTGACCCGGATATGTTTGTAGAGGGCATTCCCTATGGCCAAAGTCGGGATTATATTAAAAAAGTTTTTGGTGCGTACTGGAATTACCAAAAGCTTTACGGTCACACTTAAAAACTTTTAGACTGTGTTTGCTCATTAGCAGCTGTGAAATCTACGCTCTTAGAGCTTTGAATTTGCCTGTCGACACAGCAACACAGCTATAGTTCTTGTTGGATGAGTACAAAAACTATGATGTTTATGTAGGATGGTAGATCGGATTTTTCAATGCACCTTAAAGGCCGACTTTCATAAGGCGTCTGACTTGAGTCAAAGTATCCTGGCAGACAGCGCGGGCTTTTTTTCCGCCTTCTTTCAGAATCTTCTCAACCTGAGCGCGATCGGAAGCATACATCGCACGACGTTCCCGCATTGGTGCCATTTCTGAATTAATGAATTCGGCTAATATTTTTTTGCAGTCCATGCAGCCCCTGGCAGCAGTTCGGCACTCTTCTGCGGCTAAAGCGCGTGCCTCTTCGGTGGCAAAAGCCTCGTAATAAGGATATACGACAGTGCAATCAGCAGGTTCGCCGGGATCGGTCTTGAGTTTTCGCTTGGGATCGGTGATCGCCGTTTTAATTTTTTTCCAGGTTTCTTCTTCGCTATCCGATAAGAAGATCGCGTTGTTATAGGATTTCCCCATTTTTCGACCGTCTAAACCGGTTAATAAGGGAGTTTCTGTTAATAGAGGACGAGGTTCCACAAACAGGTTTTCGCCATAAACATGATTAAATCGACGCGCGATATCGCGACTGATTTCTAAATGCGCCAATTGGTCTTTGCCAACCGGAACCAAGTTGCCTTTTACACAGAGGATATCAACGGTTTGAAGAATGGGGTAGCCCAGAAGTCCGTAAGAAAGGTCTTCATGGAGCATGGCGACCATATCTTTCAAGGTAGGGTCAGTCTGAACCCACTTTGCGGGTGTAATCATACTCATCATCAGATGCAATTCAGCTGTTTCAGGCAATGAGGACTGAACATACATGGTCGCCTTTTCAGGATCAATCCCCGCCGCCAACCAATCCAGAGCCATATCCAAAGTATGCTCACGAAGCGCATTGGAAGCTTCGTATTTGGTGGTTAAAGCATGCCAATCCGCCACCATAAAATAACAGGGATATTGGTTCTGAAGTTGAACCCAATTCCTAAGAACACCCATATAGTGTCCGAGATGCAGACGACCAGTAGGGCGCATACCGGACATTACCACTGGAGCAGTTGGCATTTTAGGGGAGGAATCGTCCTTGGATTCACCTGTCATTGTCATGTTGAGAAGTTTTCCAATTCGCTTAAAACGGGTTACCTGTCTTTGGTTTATAAAATCTTATCAAAAGCACGGGAATATCAGACAGTAGCTAGAGCGTGCATTCATTGGGCCAAATCAATATTTTCAAATTCCGTCTTGATGAGGGACACTTTCTTTTCCTCTTTTAAGGTTGAGGCATTCCACATAGCGATCGGTATAAGCAGTATTTATCAGGACATTTATCCGGCAGTTGATAGGTTTCTTCCTGCCTTAATTGTTCTATCGTTGAGATGAGAATCTGTCGAGTTGCTTCGTGCTGAGCAGACGAATAGTGCACTTGAACCTCTTCAACAGGGCTGTAAGCATCGCCTTTGACAATCACATAGATAAAACCGAGATTCTCGGGCGTTAAATCCGAAATCGCCAGATCTTGAGCCGAAACACTTTTTGCAACTTCTATCAAGGCAAACAGGTAAACTCGGGTTTGCCAATCTTCATAGGGATTTTTAGGCGCACCCATGCCTGTTTTCCAGTCAATAATCCAGACTTTGCCGTTTTTATCTCTTGCAATCCGGTCTATACGTCCATTGAGCCACTCAATCTTTTCTCTTCCTGAGTGCTCATTTTTGAGGAGCAGTGGAATGTTAAACTCCCACTCACTGCCTAGGATCTCCCATTGCGTGCTGCGATGTGAAGCTAATTTTTCGTAACTGCGACGTACTTTTTCATCTGCTGAAGCGAGTATTTTGTGGCACGATAAATTCCGGGACTGATAATCCAAGAGCTTATGTACTTCTCGTCCCAAACTAAAATGACGGACATCCGAAGGCCATTTCAGCTTTGCGACATATTTATAGACAAACTGACGTTTGCATCGACTCCAACTCTTTAAAGCATCTGCCGATGTTCGACTGAACGTTGCCGCTGGGTAGGTTTTAAGGATTTCAGTTGCTAAATCGGACATCCGGGTATTGTTTCCATTTATTGAACTTTTGAGACGTTTTTTTAAAATACTTATTAGCTTGATTTCTGATACCTAACTGATTATTACGGGGTATGAATAGCAATGATGCGAAGTGTTTATTTGCTTGTATTCCGTTTTAATTCCCGACCGGTACAAGCGCCGGTGGAGTTTCTTCTTTGGTGTTTAAATAAGCAGATAGTTTTTGGAAAGCCAGGGCGGGTTCCGTTTGTTGCAAGCGTTGGAATTTGTAGGCTTGCTGGTGCGCTGTCAGGTACAGTGCTTTTCGAGCACGTGTAATACCCACATACAAAAGTCTGGCTTCTTCCTCAATTTTTTCGCGTTTTTTCCCATCGACATAACGGGAGTTTAGCTCATGATCAGCGATTACTCTTTGTCCTTGCTTTGCGACAGCGACCCGATCCAAATCTCGAATCAATTTATCCGATTCGTCAAAACGAATGGCACTCATTTGATGGGGAAAAGCACTTGCCTGTAAAAAGGGAATAAAAACAGCATCAAACTCTTGCCCTTTTGACTTGTGGAGCGTCATCACCTGAACAACCTCCGAGCCGTGACGATCTAACAAGTCACCAAATCCTTTACGCCCTCTCCAGGAACGCTGAAATGCTTCAAAGCGAGCAATAACAATATCCAGCGCGGAATGACTTAATAGGGCGTGTTCATTGAGTTCGCCCATTTGCTGACGGGTTTCTTTCAAAATCTCCGCAGCCATCAATGCACACAAATAGCCATTACTGCGATCATCGGGCAAAGGGCAGAGTATATCGGCAAGTTTTGCAATTAAATTGCCCAGATTTGCACTCGCCGTTTGACGACTAAAATCGATTAAATTGTAATGCCATTGTGTGAGCCATTCGTCTTCCAGTTCCGTTGGCTGGGCATATAACAGAGAAGCAGTTTCCAGGAAATTTAATCGGGCCTGCATCTGTTTGGTATCGGGCAATAAACCTGCATCCTGAAGGTTTTTAACCCACGCTTTTTGTAAGGTGAGATCTCCCGGATTTGCCAGCAATCGCAAAGTATTTAAAACGCGTTTGAAAACCGGGCTGGCATTAATATTTTCGCTGAGGCTCACGGCCTTGATGCCAGCGGCTTGTAAAAAGCCACTAACCCGATTCACCTGGAAGTTATTTCGAACCAAAACAGCGACAGACGCATGGGGATGCTGGGTTTTGAAATCGATAATTTTTTGCGTGAGCCAGCTTTCCTCGGCCAGTTCATTTGTAAAAAGTTGAGAATGCAAGGGCTCGATTAGAGCCGGATTGTGTCCTTCAACTGCCTTCATATCCACCGGTTGAAACGCTTTTTCAAGCCCCGATTCTGCGGAGGCAGCCCGAATCCAGTAATTCGCCAGATCCATCACTTCCGCTGCACAACGACCACTCTGATCCATTAAAACTGTGCTGTCTGCCTCTAAAATAAAATTCCGAAAGACTGCAGGCTCTGCAGAACTAAAGGTCGTGGTGATTGATTGATTCGTATCCCCGGTTCGAATTAAATTCGGACGTTCTCCTCCCAAAAGCTGAATAAATTCCTGAAGCGTGCGAGAAGAATCCTGCGCTTCGTCTTCAATCACATACCGAAAACGCTCCTGATATCGGGCTCGAACATCGGGATAACTTGTAAGAATGTAAATCGCATTCCGAATCAAATCGGAAAAGTCGAGACTTCCACTTTCAAACAGGCTTTTTTCATAGGCCTCATAGGCGGGCAGAAATTCAGAAACTCGAAAGGTTTTTGAAGAACTTGCCGCAATATCCGCAGGACGAAGTCCCATCATTTTAGCGTGGCTTACAGCCCGATCGATGGCTCGTAGCCAGTCACTCTCTTTTCTGGCCGATTCCGGACGAGTCGCTGAAGAAACTTGTGTTAATAATTCACCCCTCGCAAATTCATCGAGAATCGTTATATCATCCGGCATGCGATTCAACAGTAAAGCCTGATCATTTTCAGTCAGAATTCGAAGCGCTAAACTATGAATAGTCGAAATAACGGGCAGCTTGCGAGTTATGCCTGCCAATTTCTTTTTGAGGCGAGACAGTAAGGTTTTTGCTGCTGCATCCATATAGGTAAGAACTAAAATGCTATCCGGCTCAACCCCATTTTCAATGAGCTCTAAAAGCAATTCGACGTTAACAAAGGTTTTACCGGCACCCGGTACAGCGCTAATCGCCATCGTGCCGTAGCGATACTCTAAAATCGGTGCCTGATCAGGACGAAGCGCTGCTCTTTGAATTTCAGTATCTCCTAATAAAACGGTTGTTTGTAAGCGGGGTTCCAGCAAGCTTTCCTGACTGCCTCCTAAATCATCAAGTTCACTGGCATAAGTCTGTATTGCTTCTGTCGCCAGCAACATCAGGGAGCGCGTAATGTGCCCGGCTCGTGCTCGAATGACAGCTTCGTTAAATTCTTCGCTGAAAGCCGTGTTGGAACCATCCCAAACAGCGGAATGCACCCATGCGTTATAGAGAGGGGCGTTATCGCTACGTGCCCATTCACGACAGGTAATATCGAGCCAGAGTTGCCGTTTTCGATAAACTTCTGCATCGATCACTTTTTGAGGTGTTGCGATAATAACGCTGTCGGGTTCAATTTCATCAGGTGCATCAGGCGTATCAGCAACCGCCCCATTTTTAATCTGTGTAAACCACCAGCGATCAAAGTCGGGTGTCAATTCAGTGTCTGCCGGTTGAGAACACACGAGCTCATCGAAAATTTTCTTTTGTCGGATATAGCTTTCAATAATCCGGTTCAAATCCCGATAGGCATTCCGTTCAGCCTTGAATTCGCTGGTAAAATGGCTCATCAGGTCTTGGAAAGCACTGAACAGCTGACGATCAAAACTCAAGTTCTGAGCTTTTTCTAACCAGAGTGCCAATTTCTGGATCGATGCCTGTACGATCGGTTCAGATGATTGGAATTGAATTTCGTTGATTTCTGAAATGGGTTCATCCACGTTGAAAATTGCGTTATCGTTGGATTTTGGAAACGACAGGATATCCGCAAGCCCCTCTGTAGCCTTTTCAGAAATTGAGTTCGAGGCACTCTGTTCGGATGAAATTTCAGTCTTTAAATCGCTCGGGAAAGTCGATTCAGACTCAAAAAGATAAAGTGATTCCGGAATCAATGAGGGTAGCGGTAAAAGGCTATCTTTGGGGAATTGAATGACTTCAATGGCTCGTGAACACAAGATTTGAACAAGGGCGTCCAATGATGCTTCCTGAATACCGGGCCAGATTAATGCATCGATTCCGTGAATCAAACAATTTTTCAGATCAATCGCAGAGGGTGCATAGCCCCAACGTCGAACGTTAGCCCAATGAATCAGGGTTAAAAAAGCACGACATGCAGGGTTATCGCTCGGGCGCTGCGTTCCTGAAAGCAATTGGAAGGGTAAGCCCAGTCGATGCAGGCGGGAAGACAGTTGATGCAAACTCAGAAAATCGGTTTTGGGAAGAATAATACAAAAATCACCGGCTTTTGCTCCCGATGATAAAGCTGCCATCAAGTCATCTACGACCTGGGAAAGCATTTCCAGGCGTGTCATCGTGCTAGGTGCGCTTTGGATCACGGGTGGAAGAACCTCGAAGCTGTCTTGCCGATACCAGTTCCGTAACAGCGTTTGCCCGGCGGTATAAAAGAGATCGGAGCGTTCCAATACATCGGTGGGTCCGGGACGTTGTGCTTTCAAGGCTTGCCAGTCATAGGGGTAGGCGTTCAAATAGCCGCGCCGGGAACCCCCATCCACATCGGCAGCTAAAACCAGGCTTTCCACGGAGGGAGCCATCCATTGAATAAAAAGTTGCTGAGCATGGATGGTTTCATCGACGTCGTCTACCAGTAAATGCTTAATTTTGGAACGGAGATCAGACGAAAGCGGATTGTCAGCCTTGATTAGACTGTGGAAAACATCGAGCTGTTTGTTGGCATCCAGGGTTCGGAGGCGGTAGCTGATGCGGTCAAACTGTTGCTCTAAAAAACTCGTTTCTTCCTGACAGGTTTCATTGAGCAGGCTGGAACGTATGGCCATATCTTCGCGGGTCAGCTGATTTTCAGAGCGCTGGCGGAGTCGACGCACGATTTGCTTGAGGATATGGTTGTCATTACCGGGGAAGTCCTCATATGGAGGAGGGAATCCCTGCAAGTGACGCTGAGTTCGGAGCTGAGATAAGAGCAAGCGCAGGATTAGTTCGGAATCCTCTAATCCTGAAAGATGAGGCTGTATAATGGCTTGCCCTTGTTTGAGGATGTCCTCAACCAAAGGCCAGTAGTTAAAGAGGGTATTGCGGACAAAACCGGCATAGGTATAAACTGGCATTTGAGCCAATGGCCTGTTGATATCGGCTAGAAGACGCTCTACAAAACGCTCTTTTCGGTTGTGGTTACTGCACAGCACCAGAATGGACGAAGCCGGAACGCTCTCCAATAAGATTTTCGTATGCTGTAGAAGACGGCTGGTTTTTCCTGAACCCAGTGGCCCTTCGACGTAACCGATCATGCTGTGTCCGAATTGATTATCTATACTCGATATTTTATTCTATAAGAGGATGACTTGGAAAGTCGTGGTAAATGTTCGGTTTTACTTTTGACTTTACTTTATTCGTGATCGATGTGTAGAGCATCCCCTTCCCAAGGAGAGGGTTGTGAGTTCAGTCTACTTTGAGTGCCGTATGGATGGCTTCCTTGTAAAAAATGGAGGAATGCATGAGTAAAGGCTAGCAATCGCCATTGTTTTCGTTTTATACTAAATGAAGCTTCAGTGAGCCTTGGATGAGTCGTTCGAATCGAACCGTTCAAACTGACTGACTAGCCCACCTGTCGGGATGTAGCGCAGCTTGGTAGCGCATCTGCTTTGGGAGCAGAGGGTCGCAGGTTCGAATCCTGTCATCCCGACCATTTCTTTAAAATTCCAGTACATAGCTGGAATTTTTTGCTATTAGGGTACTTTTAGGAAAATGAGGGTAAGGGAATGAATTATTCGATTATTTTTGCGATTGTGGGGCTCTTTTTACTTTCCGGGTGTAAAAATCCAGCCTTGGATACAATCGTTCCTACGAATTCCAATCAGGTTGAAACCATTATGCCGAAGGTCAAACTATTGTCCAAGCCTGAACAAATTGTGTTTTCGATGTATATGATTCAACACGAGTTAGATGGAAGACCAATCCCACCCAATACACGCATAGAAGAAGCGCTTATCGAAGAAGCGCATTTTATTCAGTTACATTGTAGTGCGAATAAAAAGCCTGAACGTTCTACAGTTTGCCCTAACCAGCAAACTGCTAATTAACAAAAAGAACCTGCATTGAATTGGTACATGCAGGTTCTTTCGTTTTAAATAGAGAGTGTTTATCGAAGGATTAATTGGCTTTTTGGAGTTTTGCTTCGCTCTGTGCTTTATCGAAGGCCGCCATATCCATGTAGAAATAATTCCAGGTGTGTCCGTCCAAATCCTCAATGGGAACTGAATACATGAAGCCGTAATCCTCGGTTTCCCCAGCGGACGATCCACCCGCTGCCAATGCCTTTTCCGCAATGTCATCAACCGCTTGTCGAGTATCAACCGAAACCGCCAGAAAGGTTTCAACACTTTTGGAGGTATCGCACATAGCTTTTGGTGTGAAGGATTTGAACTTTTCTTCGGACAGCAACATGAAGTAGGTATTCTCGTTAAAAATCATGCATGTTGACGTTTTATCCGTGAATTTAGGGTTGAAGGTGTAACCCAGCTTTGTAAAATACTCAATCGATTTATCGAGGTTTTTGACAGCGAGGTTCACAAAAAGCATACTGGACATGGAGTTTTCCTCTCTTAATTTGAAGCAAAATTTAGCTTGAAACTTAAAATGAATGAAAATAGAATCTGCTGATCTTACAGTGAGCGTTCAGCGATTGAAAGCGATTGCAATCGATCAAGTGAAACGGTATGGAGAAATTAAGATGGTTCAAATGCGAAGACCGGAAGACGTCGTCAGTGGATTCCAGGCTGCGTGGAATACCCATGACATGGAAGCATTAGGGTTGCTGTTTTGCCCGGATGCAAGTTTCGTGAATCGCTTCGGGCATTACGTAAAGGGTGTCGAAGCCATTGTGGGCATGCATGCGCCAATCCATCAGACCATTTACAGTGATTCCACAATCGCCAATGAATTAATCGATGCAGTCTTTCTTTCTGATGATGCCGCCATCCTCCATTTTTGGAGCCGCTTGACGACAGGGAAGGCTCACCCCACAGGCCCTCATTCCGTGGATACATTAATTCAAGCAGTGCTGCTTCGACAAAATCAGGAATGGAAAATCAAAGCCCTTGAAAATGTCACCTTAACCAATCCCCGCACTGGAGAAATCGTGTTGAGAGAGGCCAAGAGTTAATAAATTAAAACTGCAATCTCGACCATTTTCTATCTGGTGGGTAAAGCAGCGAAAATAATATGGTTTCTGATTTTTTGTTTCTATACAGCTTTCTTAGACATCTCAATAATTGGTAAATAGGCTTCGCCAGTTTCTGATGCATGTCTCCAAAGATCTTGAAGTAAGTCTTTAAGGGAATAATCTTGTGCATTTAATGCCCGATGTATATGAGCACCATCAATGCAGATAAATCGAGTTGCGCCTTTCGTCTTGAGATTTTGCAATGCTGTAGCAGTAAAGCCATTGATTGATACGAATAATCCTCTAGTATCAATAGCTTTACCCTCAAGCTTATACATAAAAGCACCAAAATCTTTTCCTTCACTTTGGCTTTTAGTCCACTTAGCCTCAAGCAAATAAACCCTGTCATTTAATACAAAAGATCCATCAATTTGCTCACCAATGTTTTTAAAAGATGCTCGTGGATCAAAACCCTCCAAAGCAAAAAATCGATTTAAAAACTTTTCAAGCTGATATCCACGTTTTTGGGCATCAGATTCACAACATAAACTTTCAAAATTTTGACGAAGGAGATCACGTTTTTGGTTGTGTTCTAAAATGTTTTGTAATTTCTGTCTGCTAAGTTCTTCTTGCAGGTTATCTGTTTGATTGTCTACTTTTTCAGCCTCAGGTTGAGAAAGTAGACTTTTTAGAAAGCTAGGATTATGCAAGTCGGGAATTTTAAATTCAAGTTGTAAAAGAAGTTCATTTAATTTCTTTACTTCAGTTAGAGTCAATGGATTCTTTTTACTGTTTCGCCATCCTATAGAAAGTTTCACTATGGCAACGATTAGTTCACAAAACCGATCTCTACGATATGTCAACGTACTTTCTAAGAGCGCATAAATAGTAGGACGCTTGCTTCGGCCTTCGAGCTGCCAGTATTGCATTACACCAGCTTGCTGTGCAGCTAAAGGAAAAGAGTAGTTATTATTTCCGCTACCAGGTAAAAAATCGTATAACAAGTTAGTAAGGGCATTAAGAGTTTGACTTTTAAGTAGCTCGGAAGGCATCTAACTAATTCCTACCTTTTATTTTTTCTAGTATTTACTAACATTAAGAAGCTGTCGTCAAAGATGAAATAGCCGCCTGAGTAGTAGGTGGATATGGGAAAGTTTGACTTGGCTTTCAGAGGAGTCGTTCGAAATTTCATAGTCTTTACTTAAGCGTCTACTGCCA
>Ga0105239_10002010_pt1 | contig 26417 bp, 25 predicted proteins | sample KBSC44metaG_FD_92761 | JGI IMG/M metagenome (GOLD analysis project Ga0105239, IMG submission 92761) | Corn rhizosphere microbial communities from Kellogg Biological Station, Michigan, USA - KBS C4-4 metaG | ecosystem: Host-associated > Plants > Roots > Rhizosphere > Soil | place: Michigan, USA...
CGACGATGAGGCGGAAGTTGAGTTGGAAGTCAATGGACATGTTGCATTTCCTGCCTGGCTGCGACTAGGTGGAATAAAAGAGCTGTTTGCGATGGCTGGTGGCGCTGAAGCTGCTGTCGACCTGCTGATAACGATAAGGAAATTTTGGATCGTAAAAAGTTGGCGGGGAAGATAAGGCGGCAAGGGATTGGTTCACAGGCGAGCACCTGTAAAGATTGGCGCATCTCATGCATCTGCAGTGGTAACCAGGGAGGGGGGACACTAAGCCTAGAAAGACTCATGGTCTAGGCATGCTAGGCATAAATCACCACCCAGAGGCTCATTTTGAGCCCCGCGCAGGCTCGGTCTAGTTGAAGAGGCCCGTGAGTCCATGCCTAAACAGGCATGAAGCTCTGGCTTCCAATAGTGGCGAGTGGGAGCCTCCGCCCGAAAGCACCACCTATTGCTCGGAAAGGCCCTAAGTCAAGATTTTCACCCCTCCATTCTCATCATCATTCTGCATTCTCTCCATGCCATCAAAATCAGTCATGCAAGATGATGTCTGAGCGAGAGGAACTTGACAGTAAGGTTGAATGTCGTGCAGGAGGGATCTTCATTGTGAATAGATGAAGCCAATGATAGCTGAGCTGCCTAACGCCACAGCCTAAAGGTCTGGAAACGACCGACGATTTAGGTGCACATCTCAGTGAGGGCAAGGCCCCCTCGGCCCAAGAGACCCGAGGCCTAACTAAGCCTAAGCATTTGGACCACAGGCACCTAAGCCCCCCAGCGGACTCAAGGCCAGCGCCGCCGACATTTTCAGAGCAAGCGTTTCGGCTCTCGCCGTCGCTCTGAAAACCAGGAACTGGCTTTTCATCAAACGGTCAGCCTTGTTAGACGATGCGCTCCTCCTGCGAATCAGAGGTGTGAGTCAGGCTGATCCGTTGGGTGGATGGTTTCTGAACCAGGTCAGAGATTGCCGCCCAGTTGGCGCTTCAAAAATAGGAGCTTGGCGCCTCAACCGCCTGGTCAGCCGTCCTTTGAAACAGCCTCGTCTTGCACCAGGTTAAACCACCACCACCCAATTCAGTACCCATATACCCAATTCGAGACTGTTGGTGATCACCAGCTGGCCTTGTGCCTGCGTTGATACCAGAGACCATGTGTCTTGCCTTTGTTCATGAGTCTCAAACTCATCATGTTCTCCACCTCCGTTTGGATACATAAGGATGGCTGAGCCTTTGGTTGTTCAGGTCTGTCCAAGATCATCTTCACACCTGGCTGTACAGCATTTCCTTCAAGTCCAAAATATTGCAATATAGTATCTCTTCAGCCTGTGCACTGTCCTTTCCTTGTTAGCAACAACCGGCAAACCTCAATCTTTCTTGAACCGTTCAATAAACATAGTGGCTCGACTCCTCGAGCGAAAGTTTCATTCTCTTATAACTCATTTCCTTGACGCCCTTCCTTCAATCTAGTCATATCGGGTTTCGGTATATTCAATCATTCAACATGGGTCCGGATCATGGTGTTCTCGGTGCGACATTCAAGATTGCAAGGGGCCTCCAGGCTGCATCAATGATAGCAATCATCGGTATCACATCCAACTTCATCTCTGAGATGGTCAGCGCGGGCGCCACTCCCCCGCCCATTCTCATTGGAATTTTGAGCATAGTATGACCCCATTGAATTAACCTAGTGTGTTGATACTCACATCTCTCAGGTCTGTATTGCCGTGTTGTACTGTGCTATTACAGTCATTCTTTACTTCGACAACATCCTGCCATTTTTGATCAGCACGGGTCTCGACGCTCTTTTCTTGATCGCGCTGATTGTTGTTTCTGTCATTGTTGGCAAGCCACTGTCCTATCTCAACTGTCAAGTGCTGGACGAGATTTCCAATGCCACCTCCAGTGCATATGACTTCACCTCGGCCTTAGGCAACAGTCTCAACAAGGATGGCAATGTCGACTACTCCCAGTGGATCGGAACATCCAAGGCCACATGCTTGGAGATGAAGTCAATCTGGGGGTTGAGTATCGCGCTTTGGTAAGTAATTCGGGACCACTCTTCCCCTCGGTGATACAATGCTGATCGGTGAGCAATACAGCATTCTTTTCACTTTTTCGGCGGTGAGCACAGTCTGCTTATGGAAGCGGACCAAGCAACCTCCAGCGGAGAAGCTCGACGCATAAAGCATTCTGCTGCGAGGCCAACAACAACGGGGATGCGGGAGTGATCGACCCGGGGTCCAGATCACTGCATCTCAAAGGGCCATTGGCTTTAAAGTAGGGATCAACAGGACTCACCGGAGAAAAGAGACCACAACGCCGGGTCTCAAAACGGAGGTTTCTCGTGGCATCCGACACCCATTCCCTGGCGGGATTGGAAACTGGATTGAGGCAAGGGTTGTCGTCTGTCAAGGAGTCGGGGCTGGTTGGGCAAATGAGCTGGACTCACGGGACTGCATATTACACGTCAGCGTTGGTGTTACAAAAGCCAGCAGCCTGCGCGATGTGTCACTTAATGATAGGCGGTAATAAGAATAAAAAAGGAGTTGCTGTCCGCACACCTTAGGCATTGTCCTCATGGCTGGGTGGCGAACACCAATTAATAACACGAGGAAGCTCATTTCCACGGATAAATCCCTCTGCAAAGCATCCCGACTGGGTTGAGAAACAAGGATGGCATTTGACATTCTGCTGCATGGCTGATAGCCCTAACCAGAAAGTATGTTAGGCAGATAATAGGTCTCCTTCCTTATTGGAAGCGGAACCCGCCTGAAACGCGCCATCTTCAAATTCTGCATGCGCAATGATATGTAATGGCCTCAACGGCGACTTGACACGTCGTTTTTCCTTTCTCGTTCAGAAGGCAAACGGTTTTTTGGTGTGGGAGGAGTAAAACGGGGATTCGTTTACTCGCCTCGTGATACTGGAACCTTGGTGAAAATGCTAGTTCCACGTGCATACGCTTGACCAAGACGGTGTCACCGCTGCTTGGTCCCCAGCACTTGACAGGTGTCTCAAGGTGCCCAGGAAGTAGTAGTTAGCTGGTAACATCGGTGTAAGAGCAAGTGTAAGGGTAAGGAATATACTGTAGTACTCAGTACATTCGACAAATCCTTTGAACCCGGCACGGAAAGGAATCTCCGTACGATGATCATGGTCCTAAGGATCCTCTCCAGCTACTCCGTCCTGGTAGTTAGCATAGCTAATAGTGAACTACCAACTGCTATCAGTAGTCACCTAAGGGACCTCAGTCAAGTGCTCAGCCGCAGGCGAGCTGACGCTTCATCAGAAGGTAAGAGTAAAGGGCCCAGAGCACTAGTTAGACACCTAGGTAGTACAGTACCAGTACTCCGTACACCCCTACTTAGGGACAGACTCCCTCCCTACAGAGGACTCGGTAGGCGACGAGAGACCCAGCGGTTTGGGTCGTACCTCCTGGCAGGCCCACAAGGCCGGATTGGCATCCCCGCAAATTTCGTTTGTAGTTAAAGCCTCAAGGGCCTGAGGCTGCTCGGCCAATGCCCCAGAGCGCCTGACCGCTGCTTGAGTCCCTGTAGCTTTAACTCGCTCGATTCTGGGTGAAGTCGGTCTATTTGACTAGCTACTATAGTCTGTGTGCGTGCCATGATGGGTGTCTTCGTCTATTCTTGCGTTGGTGCCTCTCTCTTCCTCGGCACTCACACGTAGGGGTGAGGAATCCGAAATACCGGCACAGCTCCAGGTTCCAAAGTGTTGGGAACTTGGGAGGAGAAGGGCCCTACCTCCGCGCTCCACGACTAACCACCAGATTGGTAGCCGAGAGAAATGGACCAGGGTTGCTCATGTAGGTCATCTCCAGGGTTTCCTCCTCCTTATCCGTGGTCGTCGTTTATTGGCCTCAGCCGCATCACTATCCCCCTTTTTCTGCAAGTCTCATGCAACTTCACCCAGGTTACAAATTACCACCGTTTTCCAAGTAAGGCCCGCGTGATTTAACTTTGGAACTCCTCCGTGAGCTAATTGTCCGAGTCAAAGTCATCGATGGGCCTGGGGTGGGCGAGCACGCACCCGGCATGGCAATACGGGTGCTCCATTTATGAGTGCCAAAGCTGGCCATGTGCTGAACCGAAAGCGTGCCTTCAGCTCTCCTTGACTAGACACTAAGAAAGACACCCCAAGTTCCAAAATCATTCAGAGCTCGCTTGCCAGCACCCTTTCTTTGGTGTTGAAGACTCCCTGCCGTTTGAGGCGTTTCTCTCAAAGGCTCTGTTAGGCTGCGGAACCGGACCATCCCTCCCTAACGACCCAGACTAGCCATCCACAGAGGACGGAGAGACAACCGCATTTCTGGATATTCAGACGGGCCCGCTGACTGGGTGCTGTGCCTCAAAGATCGTGCGTGGCTGTCATCCGACCACTGACCACGACTCCATATCAGGCCCACTTCTCGTAGGTGGGATTCTTCCATTTACGATACGACTGCAGAGCTCGGTACCACTGCTTGGACAATATTAGTTGCTAACTTAGTGGGAACTGTCACGCCTGCCGCTCTTCGCAGTCTCGAATCTGGACCTTCTTGAGCCCCTCCACTTCATTTTGGCTTTCGATTTGCTCTCAGATGGTGCCACCTCCACTGCAAACAGACTCCCAGCCGATGCCGTGTGTCCGTGTCCTCCTTGCGTTGCGTCAATGATTGTCAATGCACCGACTTTTTGCCTCGTTGCCTTCCAAAGGGTAATCCGAAAACTGGCAACCGTCTCCACTTCTCGTGACCAACTGATCACTATTGGTATCGACCCAGATACCAAGGCCCTGAAAAGGTCAATTGCCCAGGACCCTGGATTGAATTCGTGCATCTCCTCCATATGGTGCCAAGGTCGTGGCCCTCCTCCGTTACACATATCGCCTTGATCCTCCCATGATTCCTGGTTTCGATTCTCAACCCGAAGCCACCCTTTCCCTGCTGTTGCATATATCATATCACCCTGGACGCCGTCCAACCCCTCCATATAACTGGTCCACCGACTCTTTCACATATAACTTTCTCTTTCGAAACTGGAATAGTCTACCTCGGACCCCAGACCCCATCACTTCTCGCTAAGAGACACTGCGATTCACCTACTTTCCTTTTGGTGATGATGTGTCTGGAAGATGGGATACGTTGACAGTGATATGGAAGACTTAAATCTACCGAGCGTCATTCCGGTGGATTCCGACTATGGTCGATATGCATTCGATAGTGAAGAATCTGATGATGATATCGATGAATCTTCAGCCTACTCAGTTGCCTCATCCATGTATAACTTTCGAGTGGAGAATGGCCGCAGGTATACTGACTACAAAACTGGCCATCCCTTCCCGCATGACGAGGTGGCGGAAGAAAACGAGAAATGCATGCACGCCATGATCAACTGTCTACTTAACAATAAGATTTTCTTGGCTCCGATCGACGAGTCTGATCTTCGCTGTGTTGCGGATGTAGGTACAGGTCTGGGACTATGGGTTGAGTCCGTTGCCGAGAGATATCCAGACACAGAAGTGGTTGGATTTGATCTCATTCCACATGAACGACCAACGCATCCCAACTGCACATACATCGTAACAGACGTAACCGAGGAGTGGGTTCTCGATCGGCCTGATATGAAATTCGATCTTATACACATGAGATCACTGTTTGCGGCCATCACGGACTGGCCTCATCTATATAAACAATGTTTCGAGTAAGTGGATCCTCGCAGTCGCTGGTTCTCGCATTTTAAGCATACCCTCTATTGATTGAATCCTCTTTTTTTTCATAATATCGAAGCCGGTCAATATCCTAACTGAACTTAGCAACATGCGCTCCGGCGGATGGATCGAGCAACTTGAAGTTGAAATTGACTGTCGTGCTGATGACGACTCTAACGATTCCAACAACTTTATCAAATCACTCGCCAGATATTCCCTGGAGATGACTCGGGCTGCCGGGAGAGACTTCGGAATCTCTACAGGCATGAAAAAGATGATAGAGCAAGCGGGATTTGTCGACGTTCAAGAACATAAGCTCAAACTTCCATTGGGGCCATGGTCTACCGACCCGAAAATGAAAGAGGTTGGCAAATTCTTCGAGCGATACTACAAGACTGGCATACAAGGCTGGCTGCTTCACGTCTGCACAAGAACCATGGGTGTGAGTACATCAAAATTTATCTCTTGATTCCGGGCAGAACTGACGAGCAATCTAGTGGACGGTTGATCAGGTTAACCAAGCTTGCATAAATGCATTCCAGGAGATCAATGGCCGAAAGTATCATAACTATTTCCCATTGTGAGTTCCCATGGAGAATCTCGATCTTTTGAGTTGGAGCGGAATAATAACCTTTTGAGATATAGAGTCATTGTTGTTGGGCGAAAACCTTGAGGCACCCTATTGTCGTTCTCACCATATTTCTTCCCTTGTACGACTTCTCCTGTCAACCGCGATACCAAACAGTGTGAGCTACACAATGCAAGAAAACGCGTAAGCTGATTGATGGGCTACGAGAGGCTTCTCATGAGAGACCATCCCTTAAACACAAGTAGACAAATCACAGTATCTGTCTACCGAGTGATTATGTGAGAAGCATGCGGCTCCTGGAACCCAGCAGCACATTACGGTTGCATAAACCGAAATGCCGTTGGTGCTAGTTCGCTGTATCCTGGGTCCTGGGCGGCTGTGAATCGCCAATTGGGTGGGGTATACAGCTTGGTGGCTAGGGGAACGACTCGACCTGGTGGTCAACTCTCGGTCCTCTACGGTGTCCTCAGGCCGTGAATAATATGGGCATCTTCATGCTGAGATCACTCTGGGATTGTGTCGACCTGCACTTGTGGGAGTCCAAAAGGGCACTGCATTGTGAGACCTTTGTGGGGGAGGGGGGGGCAAACTCGCTATGACGGGTGAGGTTGTTCACAGGTTCCCCAGGGCGGACATACGAACTGGATGTCAAGAGCACAAAATGTAAAAAGTCCTACAACGCAATCGAGTGCTCGCAGACTGGTAACATCGAGTTCAAATTGAGAGTCAATCAAGGATTCGGAGCATGTAAAATATGTCGTGCCTTGCTTCGGAAGGAATGACTTTAGACAAGCACACAATAACGTCAAATTGGGAAATCCTAATCACACACTCGTTCCCTAAAATCGTGATCGACATGCTCCGGATGGAGTGATTAGTATATCGGGTGGTACGTGATTGTGATTGGTAGGTATCCGCAGGACTTGAACCCATCGATGCTTTATTTAAGAAAGCTGCTTCTTCCCCTTTTGCTTCCCTTGTATAATCGTAAGATTCTAATGCCCCGGATGGAGTACTTCGTACACTCCCACGATCGACGCTTCCCCGCCGATCACACTTTTTCTAGAAAAAGGCCAGAAGAATGCAAATTCTACAACGCGACACCTCCATATTCACCTCGTAGCAACAAACGAACGAACGAACTTGATGACAAACCCAGTTGTTTACCGAGCACGGAGCATTGTGCTCGCGAGACAGAAAGTTGACAGTTCTTTCTTATGCACTCTGAACCAAGTCCTTGGGCTGCTGGTGAAACTTGGGCACGGAAGAAGATTGAGGGGCCCGAGGGGCCGAGGGCGCCGCCGACAGACCCTAGCTTGGGTGGGTATGAATAATAATAAATCGCCCTAGGGCTATGGAGGGTCTGATCTGACCTTGGAGCCCGAGAAGCCTCTCAGTTTGCCTGCTTACTTTCGGGAACTACAGGCGACTAATAACTAATACCACTCAACCGAGTCCACACGATTCATTTCTTGATATCCAAAAAGAGATCTACAATTCCAAATTGTGATTCGAGGTTTCTGAGGTAGCCTGACACGAGATAACAGCAATCGGCTCCGACCCCGTGCCCTGGAATTTCGCTGATATACCTTTGTGACTCGTTAAACACCCTTTTACCTTTGATAAGGTCCTGGTCTCGACCTGCCACTCGAAACGCCCTCATGTGGTTATGCATGAGACACACGTCATACCTGGTCTGACCATTGACTGACTTTCACTCCAATCACCCGCTAACGCCTGCTCGTTCAGGCACGCGTCTACCCGGCTGAACGTTGATTTTTGAGGCAAGTGGGCATCGAACACGGATTATCTTTGACTGGCTCTTCGAGCGAGCACCGCCTTTGACAGCATTCCCGGATGATTGACAGGAAGAACAAACAGGGAGGGAGCAATTCAGCTGAACGCTGGCGGCGGAACACTTACTCGATCCTGCACGCTTCTAAAGCCCGAGTATGCTAATTACCAGTCTTGAATTACTCTGTCGGATCCTACAGCTCACTTCTCCACGGAAGGATCTAATCAGCTCACTACCCTATAACGGCAAAATGCAGGGACCTTACCTTGGGCTCTACCATACCTCCCGATTCCCGACAAGGCTGGCACCTAGTAACGGGCGAGGAAGTGATGAATCGTCAGTCACCAACTAGCCAAAGAAAGCCTCTTTGTCAGCTTCTAACTACCATGCCAGTGCCAATCAATGGGTATGATATCTACTTAGGTCGTATTGCATCCCGCTTGGCCCAAGCATTGAACTGCTTGGTCTTCCGCGGGATTGGCAATGTTATGCATGTATTATGTTCACTGTACAGTGACGAAACGAGATCCCGAATAGGTGAGCAAGTCTTGATGTCTAATTGACCATATTGGTGGGTCACCCAGGGTTGGGCGCCTTGGCCCTGCATGAGGTGCCTGAGCTGGTGGGCTACACACCAAGACGGTGGCTACTACTGCCCCTCCGAGGAATTCCAAATCAGCATACCTGGCATCGGGGACTTCAACCTTGCCATTTGCTATCGACTTGCAGCTGTACCAGCAAGCTTGAAAGTATTAAAGAGACCTTGAGGCCCCCTCCAGATTCACAACTCTGTTTCAGCCAACAGCAAACTGAAGCTCAATTCCACTCCAACCCCTGCAAAACAATAAATAACATCCCAAACATCAACTCTCCAAAATCCATCTGCCAAAAAGCCCAGACAACAATGCCTCAATACGAAGGACAATGCCATTGCGGCCAGATTGCCTGGACCGCTGAGATTCGCGAGGAGAAGCACATTCTCTGCCACTGTGGCGCTTGCAAGCTCATGGGCGGTGGTGAATTCACTCTGAACCAGATCATCCCCAAGGACAACTTCAAGTTGACCAAGGGCGAGTTGAGAGTTTACACCTACAAGGGTGATTCTGGTATGTACATCCCTACGAGAACTCGTTCGCCCTCAGCCAGGGAAATCCAGTCTTAGTTCCACAGCCCATGCAAGAAGGCTAACTCTCTCGTTCCTTTACTATAGGCAACAACACCGATTGCTACATGTGCCCCAACTGTGGAAGCAGTCCGTACCACCACCAGCACGTTATGGGTGAGTCAATAGTGTTAACCACCCCTTAAAATTCTCTGTGCAGATCGACTCATCCACCACTCCTCCTCCTCCTCCTCCTCCTCCTCCTCCCCCCACCCTAGATGAACCGTTAAATAGCTAACGTTTTCTGCTCAAACAACTCAGGAGAGGACAAGATCGTCATCCGCACGGGATTGCTCAAGGGCAGCGAGAAATGGGGCAAGCCCGCCGCTGAGATCTACGACAAGGATCGACCAAGCTGGCTCCCTCAGACGGGCGACAACAGCTTCCCCACAGTGCCCCCGTCCTAGAGGGTGAAATGAAACTGACCAGTTGTTCCTGTGGACTGGGCTCGGGTTGAATGTTCGAGGTGAATGGTGGAATCTGGAAGAGGGATTGAGAGATGTCAAATCGGGATGGGGATGGGGATGGGGATGAGGCGCAATGGAGCGACAAGCATGGTGATCTCCAATGGAAACACTCAAGGCTCAGCCTCGTGCGACAAAGGGGTATAGGGGGAGACTACAAGAGTGCCCGTTGGAATCAGAGCGCTGAGCCGCGCACTCTGGCACGTAGGACTTGGGCAAGGCTGGAACGCTCCATCGCAACCCTAATGAGGACACAAGGGGGGGAGGAGTCTATGGCTTAAGTAGGGAACTACAGGGTCACAATAACATAATTAACAAAACTTCAACCCGAAAACCCTGTCAATGAAAAGCTTCGTCCTTGAAACCCACCCCCACTGAGTCACAGCATATCTACATATGTGATAGTATGTACCCCGAACTGGGGAAGCCTTCCTCTCTTAATACTATTTTCACTCAGGAAAGGGGCCGAGGACGCTTGAGGGAGCATGTGACGGAGCATCGAGTAGCCTCGTGCGATTACGCCGGAGTGCCATGGGGAGCCACTGAAGGGTAATAGGATGTGCTTATCAAGGATAGGGGGTGTATAATATTTATAAGCGCCGTGCCTAGTTAATAGGAATCCTTATTAAAGGGGGAACCCATACTTCTGATTATGTTAGCGCCACACTGAGTGGCCGCTCTGTGCCGCTCGGCTGCTCCAATCCGCGTGTACGAAGTACTCCGTATTATCAAGTAATATTCAGGTCCCATTTTGTCAGAAGCAGACCTGGAACCCACAAGTCGACTTGCGAAGTCACCGCAACCAAGGCAAGCGAGAGGGACAGCGGGGACTCATCACTGGAGCCTGTGGCGACAAGACTCTACTTTTCTCGTTAAAAGAAAGGGGATAAAACAGAAAGAAAACCTCCTCAGCTCTTCAATCCCCAGGCTTGCGATGCGGGCTGCGCATCGCAAATCGCGGTTCGGCTGCAGGGAATGCAAACAACGGCACGCCAAGTGCGACGAAACGCATCCGTCCTGCCACAACTGCAGCAACAGCAAACGCCAATGCTCATTCATGCGCTCGAATAGGTCTTCGCCGGTGCACGTAATAATACAGCCGCGGAGGTCCCATGTGGCAGGAGGTGGCAATGGCAATGGCAATGGCAATGGCAATGGCAATGGCAATGGCAACGGCAACGGCAATAATATCGAGGTCAGTTCATCTGAAGCAATCATGCCGGAAGCGGATGGCCGCAACATCGCGTGTCCTCTCAGTCTTGGGCGCGACCTCCTCTGCGAGGACTACAGCGCGATTCACTTGCAGCTCCTCTACCGAGTCGAAGACCGCCTGGGCTCTGATGCGCAGCAGTTCATGCCCCGGGGGCGGGAGCTTTTCGCGCGGTGCGTGAGAGAGGCGTTCACGGCGGCGTACCTTATGGACGCGCTGGTGGCGGCGGCGGCGGCGCACAAAAGCACCACGGGCACGGCGGCGGCGCCGGGAGAGGGAGAGGAGCAGGCGGCGGCGGCCATCTTCTTCTACCAGGCCGAGGCCACGAGGCTGCTGACGCGGTCGTTGGCGAAATTCAACGCCCAGGACGAAATCACCGAGGACCGCGCGGTGGCCGCGTTCCTGTACACCATGTTGCTCGGGCAGCTGGTCCTCTTCGACATGTTCTCGCGGGGAGGGGACTCGGCCGGCGTCCTGGATCGGTTCGTGCATTGCGTGAAGCTGCACCACGGCATACGCAACGTCGTCGCCCCGGTGTGGCACAGGGTCAGGCCGGTCCTGGGGCTGGGCCCGGGCGGCGGGTGCCATCTGGCCGAGTGGGTGAGCGACGGGGTGCCGCACAAGGGAGGGCCGGCCTCGGAGTGTGCTCCGCTCTGGCAGCTGCTTGGCCGGGGCGACGTCAGCTCAAGCTCCCGCCGGGCCTACTCGTCTGCCGTCGAAGCGCTGCAGATGATGTTCGACCGCACGCGCGGGTGGCCGACGAACCGAATGGCGGCGGTCCAAGAGTGGCTGGTTCGCGTCCCCGTGGACTTTGTGGATCTCATTGCCCAGCGACGCCCGGAAGCTCTGGTCATACTCGCGTACTACGCCGTACTGCTTCACCGTGCCAGAGGCTTTTGGGCCGTCGCTGGCTCCGGAAGATTTCTTATTCAGTCCATTACGGGCTACCTGGGAGAGTACTGGTCACAGTGGTTGGAGTGGCCAAATGAGGTACTTCAACAGGCCAGCCACCAGCATTGACTGAGTCATGCGCCCCCATAATAACAGATCATATAAAACTGAGTAATTACCACCTATCAAGTGCCACAGAATTTGCATATCCCATACATTTGGACTGACTAATTAGTTGTAATTAAGTTCTCCGCCACGCCGCCGTTTATCTATCTGGTTAGCAGTCTGAAAAGATTGCAAACGGCTTCAGCTTAAGATCCAAAGGGTGGACAATATATCTGACAAAGCAATGACCGGCGACTTTAGACAGGCGTATTCTGTGAGGATTGATACCAGTAATCAACTTGAAAGTCATGGATACGGACGCTCTTGTTGGATCTCCTTCCAAGTGGGGCGTATTCAGGGATTTCCGATTTGTTGTAAATACTTACCTACCGGGCTACTACCCAACCCCACCCGTATTTGATACGTTCTCATTGGATTTAGAACACGTCTAGGAGGACGAGGTTGATTCCAGCTAGGTCCCCTTTCTGTGAAGCATGGTGGTCTAATTAGTCACAGAGTCTTCTATGTGCTTCGTCGGGAAGTCCAGAACCCTGATGGGATATTCCCTCCGGAATTTGGGCCCTTCCTGGAAACCCACCATGCCAGATCACTTTCAACATGAAGCAATGCATATATAAGGCTGGAGAACCAGTCTCTTTCTTTTGCAACTACATATATTGCCAGAGGATACGACTCTCTGTGTGTGTGTACAGACAGATCTCCTTTCTTACATTCCTAAATATGGCCTTCACCGTGCTCATCTCAGGCGCCAACCGCGGTATCGGCAAGGGGCTTCTTGCGCGCTATCTCATCCAGCCGAACCACGTCGTGATCGCGGCCAACCGGGACCCATCGCATCCGACTTCTCAGGCCCTGGACGACTTGCCCAAGGGCGAAGGCAGCCGGCTGATAGTGATCAAAGTTGACGCTTCGCGCGAGATGGACGCCCCTGACGCCGCGGAGCAGCTCCAGAATTCCCACGGGATCGAGCATCTTGATCTGGTCATCGCCAACGCGGGCATGTCGACCGTCTGGCCTACGGCCGCTGCCCTGAAGATTGCCGACCTGGAAGCTCACATGGCGGCCAACGCGTACGGCGTCATCACGCTGTACCAAGCGACACGTTCGCTCTTGAAGAAATCTGGCAAGGAGCCCAAGTTTATACCTATTGGGTCCAAGGCCGGTTGCATGAAGTGAGTACTCACGATCAGGTGATACATTAAGGCGAGGAAGACGAAGAAGAAGAAGAAATGGGGAGGAGACGAGAAATATCGGCCCGTAAGCATCTCACTGACAGAAAAGACAGGGACCAACCGCCCGTTCCAAACAGCGCGTACGGGCCGACCAAAGCGGTGGTGAACTGGCTGACGGCCAGAGTCCACGCCGAGGACGACTGGCTCACCACCTTCGCCGTCCATCCGGGCCTGGTCGATACAGACCTGGGCTCTTTTGGTGTCCACTGGTTGATCCACGAGAGCGGCCTGGAGTTTATCAGGGGGTTGAACCTGGACAAGTCGATGATCGGCGTTGATCAGTCGTGTGATGGGATCGTCGAGGTCATTTCTGGATCTGCGAGGGACAAATATGGGGGCAGACTGGTCTCATACGCGGGTGAAATTATAGATTGGTAAATATATATATATATATACCGGATCGAGACTCACTCGGAAGGCTACAGGAATATAGTTTTTTCGATATTATGACGGCTAGGGAGGGAAGGGGAACGGGGAAGTGAGTGGAAGAGAGTAGAAGGAGAGCTAATTAGAAAAAGGGGGCTGAGTCAACTAAATAGTCGTGAGCAGGAGAGCATTTGATGGTGCGGGTCGTTATTTAATCAACAGATTCGGAGCGAAAGACGTTTTGTTTGTCCAAAAGGACTATATATATATATATGCACACATGTATAAATGTGAACCCCACCTGAAGGTTGAAGCCCGCTTGTAAGTCTTTCTGCCTGCCCTGCCCTGCCATGCCCATCATCCAGGACTTTTCCTACCACGGAGAGCTCGTCGAAGCCAGCCAGTGTGCTCTGCTCGACCCACGAAGCCCTCGGGCAGTACTTAGCTCTTCCCTCTTTTTTTCGTTTTTGTTTGTATTCGGTGGTGGCCTCGGTATCTCGAAAGGAGTTGGGAATCCTTTCTGGTCGTCGTGGGTTTCCGCTCCCCGTATCCCCCTTCCCTTCCACGTCCTACGTAGATACGGAACATTGGATATAGGAAGCAGTATATGTATAGGAAAAGGAAAGGTCCTGTAGGGAACAGGACAGAAGTATAGCTAGCAGTCCGTACGATGCTCGTATGGCAAAACTGTCTTCTGCAGCGTCTTGCCCCTTTATCCCCGCTTACCTTGCCTTGGCTTGCCTTATCTTGCGCCGAGGAGCTCAATTAGCAGATTCATCGCCCGTCCTCGTTCTCGTTCTCGTTCTCAATCTCACACCCCTATTCCCCGATCCCCGGATCGCACGACGACTTACACCCCCCCCTCCATTCACACACACAGACGCATATACGCACGTACACAGGCCTTTCAGCCCAACCCAGCTCTCCTCAAGCTCTCACCCACTACTAACAGGCGGAATGACGCCGACCTCATCACCGGCCTTGACGGGTGTCCTCCAACCCTCCAGCGAGGCATTCCACTCGTCCCACATCAAGCCCAAGCCCAAGGCCATCTCCGCCTCCCTTCCCGGTTCCACCTCGGGAAAACTGACGTCGACGTACTCGAGATTCAGCGTGACGGCGGCGCCGGAGAGGATCTTGGCCAGGAAGCCCGGGAAGCGGGTCTCGAGCGTCTGGAAGATGGCGCCGAGCGTCGTCGGGGCCGGGAGGTGCAGGGATTCTGTGCCGGCGTAGCTGGAGGCGGATGCGAACAGGAGGAGCGTGAGTGTTTCTTTGTCTGTCGAGGTCGCCATTGGATGGATGTACGAGTAGATGGATATAGGTATACGGGATTGGCGGGGGATTTTTGGTTTTTGTATTCTCCTCTCCTCTCTTTGGGGTTGGTCGGTCGGTTGGTCGGTCTCTTTTGCGAAGTTCTTGAGTCCGCTGGATTGGGATCAGGGTCAGGGTCAGGGTCAAGGACGCACGCAGAGCCCCCCCCGCCGAAGATTGAGGTCGATGTCGAGAGAACTGAGCTCCCTTCCCTGAGAATGCCGCCAAGGACCTCCTTTGTCGCTTTCCCGGTTTCCCTTGACTTTCCCCCCTCCGATCCTCGAGTCCCTCAGATCTCAGATTCTGCTTACCGGTAGTCTAGGTGGCTTGCTGGCTCGGATTAAACGTTGGGGGGCTTCCCAGGAAAGGCGAGATTCGAGTGTCAAAGTCGTTTTGGGAGATATGGTTTGAAAGATCAGAGTAGCAGTAGTAGTCTTGAGAATCTAGGGTAGATAGACACCTTGTCCTGACATACAATACTATCGCGATTCATGAAGAATTAATTACAATGTCAAGCGTTTCTCGAGACGTTCGCGTCGTACGCATCCGGGATCGGATCTCAGTCATGTTTTGAGATCATTTAATTAATACCTCTACGCCCTAATTAGTTAGAGTCTCGTACGGAGAAAGTGCTCGCCCTCGTCGGCTGTTGCCGGAAAGGATGAATGATATTCCGGGTAAATAGTTCGTGCGAGAAAAAGGTCCCAGTGTTCAACCCCGCGCCAAGAATTTGGAGATTGCAGAGGGTAAGTATGACGTCATACTTATTTAGCTTTCTTTCAATAAATATATGGAGACCATCATTGACGAAGGGGGGACGAAAAATACTCAGGTGTTCTGTGGAAAATCACTCCGCTTGTAGTATATTAAAAAACGCCAATTATGACTGGATGCACACCTAATGACTGTCCTATAAAATCACGGACGTCGCGCGCCGGAATTCCTGTTTGGGTACCGGGGAAAACAAAAAAAGATATGAAGTTGCTATGCTCATCAACCCCGCATTCTTGGTCATTGTACACATGATCTAGTGCTCCAGTAGTCTCAAGCTTCCTTGAACCACGACATTTTCCAGGATTGATCCAGGAGGAATGTCAATAGTGCTGTTTTCAGTGGCAACGATGATGACGGTACCTATTGATTGTTAGTCAACAAAGGTCATACATAGTGGGCAATGATGATAGATAGAAGCTTACCCTTGAGAACAATACCACGACCAAAGTTGACATCGCCCGTGACGGTCAGATGATCCAACTCCACAATGTTAGGAATGCTGCTAACTCGCTTCTGGAATTGAGCAACCTTCTTGAAGTCACTGCCCAACTTGATGAGAGGAGCAGGACCAAATCGGTTAGGATCAATGACCAATTGACCATGGCTCAAAGTGTAGAGGTTGGATTTGACCAACATGAGATCGGAGCACGTCTTGACAGGCAAGAAACGTCTTCGGGGAACATTGACACCGTGGGCGTTCTTGAAATGTTTGATCGCTGCACCAACCGCAGTCTCCAACTGAACAATGCTGATGTCGGCCTCACCCTTCTTGTCTGCAGGGATGGACTTGTCGTTAGGAATGATTTCCATCTCGAGCTCGTTGGCCTCGACTACACGCTTGATTGCTCGAAGGTTCATCCAGATGTTGTTGGTGTTGAAGTACTTGAATTTCTTGATGGACTTGAACTCGTTGACGTATTGCTTGGGGACTTGAGCAATTTCGAGAAGTCTGGCTCTGCCCTCGTAGTCAATAATGGTACCACCCTTGACATCGGCCTTGGTCTTGTCGGTCAACTCCATGATATATTCCGCCTTGGTTTCAACCATATGTTGTAGAATGCGAAGATCGACAACAGCACCCAAGTTATCAGCATTGGACAAAAAGATGATCTCGATGCCGCGGTCAAGGAGCTGATCCAAGATACCGGAGTTGTACAGAGACTCGAAGACGTCACCGTGTCCGGGAGGGTACCAATCAGACAAGGCGGAATCGTTGCTCTTGGGTGCAGGGAGGAGGGAATCCTTCAAGACACGGGGATATCTGGACTGGTTGAAAGTGAGAATGTCGATGTTGTGGCCCTCGTACTTCTTGATGATGGCCGCGGTATCTTCGTCGGTGTTGAAGCTGTTCATCAGGACAAACGGCACATTGACATCATAAGTGCGGTTGAGATACTCGATCTGGCGGACGGAGAGATCAAGGAAGGACATGCCATCTCTGACCTCAATGACGGATTTAGGCCCGACGCAACCCATGGATGTACCTAAACCACCATTGAGCTTGACAACGGCCAATTTGTTCAAGAAATCGACCGCATCGCTGTTGGGGAGCTTGTCATAGTTGACGACCTGATCTGGGTTGGGAGGGTTAATCTTAGCCCAGTCAATGGTATTGCCCTTGGCCCGGTCATTGAGGTATCTTCTGAAGAGAGCGAAGAAGTTGTCCATTTCCGCCTCGAAACGCTTCTTCTCGGCAGGGTCTTTGACGGTATCGGCAAGATTGTTGAGGGCATTTCGCATCTGGCTCGCAGCCACGTTGGTAGAGGTATTTTCGAAGGCCTGCATTGTAGGAGACGGGGTTAGCACAGGTGTGGGAGGAAGTTTGGTGCCATTCGCAGCGGCGGCGCGAAGGTCCATATGTGAAGGAAGCTCGAGGAGTGGCATGGTGACAGAGTGTGGGAAATGAGAACAAAAACGAAGTAGGCAAAGCCTCGGGTAGTGTGCAACAAAGAAAATGTATTTCGTTTTGAGCAGGAACAAGGTGTGAAGGCCTTGGACCAGTGGAGTTGCGGGCAGCAGGCGGTGGTTTGGTGGTTTAAGGGTTTGATGGTTCCAAGACCAAGACCAAGATTGAATGTCCCAGATCAGCCACAAGCTGGCGGGAAGACATCCAGGCGCAGATGATCAGAATATTTGAAGATGGAGTCAGGTCCGTGCGGCGGGTGAGGCCCCGACGGACAGAATCAATATTGATCCCCGGCCAGTCTCGAAGCCCTGGCCATGTCGGGAAGGTTGGGAGAAGGTTGGGCAGATGACTCTGGAACATATTTTGGATATTGCTTACCACATGAGATTGTGTCTTTCCATGATGTCTCTTTTCAGCTCCGGCGGGAGCGGAACCACCGTTGCTTCCATTCGAGGCGGCGGACGGGCGAAGGTGGGAGGGGATAGCTTTAGAGGCCATGGTGTTTGCTTTGGTGTGGATGTGAGTGTGACAAGTTGGAGAAGAAGCTGTAAACAGCGGTGGAGGTAGGCTTTCCGCGAAGATAGGTCTTCAGAGATATGGATTGGGATCTGGAGAAGCTCTGGAGGAGGACCAAGATTAGCGAGATGAATCAGCCAGATTTGAAAGCAGAGTGAAACAAGAGTCTGTGTCTGGGGAGAGCCAGATTATAGCTTGGGTAGCTGGGTAGCTGGGTAGCAAAGGATGAGGGGGAGAAAAGTGAATGATTTGTGTGGAAAGCCGGGTGTGATGAGAAGATGATGAAAAAGCATGAGCATCATTGGGAGGCAAAAAGAGCCTGGCACTGACTGGGACTGGGACTGGGACTGGGACTGGGCAAGACAAGACGAGGCAGGACAAGACAGGGTAAATTAACGAGGGGGGCAGTTGGCATGGGATGGATTGAACGTGGGAAGGCCATGGCGGAGGGCAGAGCTCCCAGCACCAAACATCCTCCAAACAACCGCCTCCATTCCATCATGTGCAGGACAACCACAGGAACCAAATGCAATCGACAGCCCACGAGGGCCAAAAAGTGGAACATGGCATGAGGCGGTCTGGTCTGTACTCACAGTGTTTTCGTCGACAGGCGGTCGGGTGTTGATGGATGAGAGCTGGTCAAGGCCTCAAGGTGACCAAGTACGGAGTATAGGTTGTTCGTTACCCGGACGCTGGGTGCTCGTTGAGTAAGATACAGATTTCAACTGATCAACGTCCCAAGGCCGGTTCATATATACGGTGGACAAGGTACCGATGGATGTTCACTCGATAAAACGTTGGGCAGTTTAGGCCATGAGGCAGTCACTGCAACGCTATGAAAATTATCACTCACCCAGCGAGGGTCGATCTGGGACCTGCACTGACGAACAGGAACCCAAGCTTCCCCCTTCCCCCCCCTGGTCCCAGCAAAATGACCCCCACCGCCTCCCCCGAGGATCCAGTCTAGAACAAAAAGAATGGAAAAAGAATGGGCGTCTGCTAATATGTACCTACAATATTGCCCCTCCACGGCCGATCCCCCTCACGGGTAACCGCGAGGGTCCCCAGCACTGGGCAGTTGCTTCCCTTAGCCTACCCGCTAGGCGCCCACCGAGTGCCCAGTGCCCACTGAGTGGCCGTTGGCCCCTCCAAAATCAGAAAACCCGCCACCAGCTCAAGCTACCATTCCTCTCGCCGGCTTGATCGCTGGAATATCTCAGCCACAACTGGCGAACGAGTGAGTGGGATGTATGTACGAGGGATAAAAAGATAGACCTTTCAAAAGCCGACGATCGAGGGAGAAATCTCAATATCCCCGGCTCTATCGATGCCAGTCTTCTCCATCCATGCCCTGTCTGTCAGTCATTGATTGACCCTGTTGACCCGTCTTCAATGGACATATCACTTCCGTGGATCACACACCCTTGCTTACATCGAGATATATGTAGTAGCCTGCAATATTATAAGGACATATGTACCAGTAGATTGACACATGTCACTTGCAAGGCCCAGTCCACTTCCTGAACCCTTCGGAAGGGGGGATACCTTCACCCGGATCACGGGAATGACCTTAATTACCTAATGTAATGTTCGTGACGGGCGTGCGTCAGCCTTACTCGTACTCGATATTTACCTTCCACGCGTCACGTCTCTCCCCTATTTACGGAGTACTACAGCAACTGACCTGGTGGCAGGGGGCCACATTTCAAATAATACTGGTTTAATTATGGAGTGGTGGAAAGCAAGAAAAGCGTCGGTCGCCTTGACAACCCTGAGGGCTCGAGAAGTACCGGTACGTGTATGTACCATGTAGTAAGTACTACATACTTATTGGTATACCGCTATTCGCAAGGACCTCTACATAAGTAGAGTCTAATATCAACAGACCGCTTTCAGAGAGTCCACTGCCTAGTACATACCTAGGGGAAGTACGTATGTATGTCTGTACTCCGTACTCCGTGCTGTATCAGTAGCGAAACTTCACCGCCTCCGCTATCATAAGACCTCATGCATTCCGTCAAGGGCCAGCGGGCCACTTAGTACTGTAACTGACCTGACCTACGCACCTTAGGTACTCTAGTATGGACGTGCAAATACTGTACATACCTCGTAGTCAATGGTTATGTAGCATACAATCTTGAATCATCCATGGACCATCCCCAAGGTACTACATATATACTTAGTAGTGGCTCATTCATTCTACCTCCTCCTCCCCGTGGCCCTTAAAGTTATTTGGGAACAGGTGGCGATAATCAATTTAGTTAGGCCAAGTCCTCAATCGCTGCAGGCAATCATTAAATCTGGTTATAAACTAACTACTTATTCTTAAGCCACTTTTTTCTCTCTCTGGCAATCCTGTGACCTGACCTAACCTGTCCCCCAGCCCCCTCACTAGGCTGGTCCTCAATCATCCTCAAGAACGGAATAAAATGAATTTTTTGGTATCATAACAATTACAAAGTTCCCGCTCTTCGCTCCTGCGCTTGCGGAAAAGACTTCCTCCATCGACCTTGCTGTGCTGTGCTGTGCTGTACTGCGCTGTGCTGCGCTGCTTCAGCCCTCTTTTTTTCAGGCGACAAAGCCGGCCCTTTGTAGTCGCCCGCTGTCGCTCAAGATTCCCATGTTCAAACAAAAAATTAAAATCAATCACCATCAATCACCATCACCATACCCCACTGCGACTCCCGGGAAGTCCACTCCACTATTGTGCCTCATGTTTCCCACTGACGTCTCTCCTTCCAAAGAAGCTTCGCCGACCCTCGCGCCGGGAATCAGGGCTTTCTCGACCACTGCTGGTTGTCGGCCTCAAGCTATCAGGTAAACCTCCATTGCCCGGGGTGAAGCTACTGCGGATGGTGACACTTCCTGCTCCAGCTTTGACAGTCTGCTCCGACCCTGCTCCCTGATCCGAAACGAAGAACAGAGCTTCGCCGAGATCTTTCGTTCGGAAGGTATCATGATCTTTCACCACAACCTGGAATTGTGCGTCAGGTGAGCAAGACACCTTGAAGTTCTCATGGCTGGTATCAAATTCCACTGTGCCTGTGCTGGACTTGATTGCCTTCGTTTTGAACAGTTCCTTACCCTTCCCACCTACCAGCTTGAACACTACTTGAACATCTGCCTTGGGAGGGTACCCTGTCGCTGAAACAACCATGAAATTGGCTGTGCCTAATTCACCTTTGACCCCGTTTGCTGTCATGGTGGAATGACTGCTCTTGGTGCGCGAATGAAGCGTGGGTGTGATCGGCGATGCCGAGCCGTCCACTAGTTGCGGCGCTTTCGTAGGCGTGCTAGCTACTGGGCTTTCGCCAGCAGCCTCATCCGTGGTGAGAGCTCCATTTGTATCATTTCGAGGAGATTCATCTTTGCTGTTGCTCCGGCCGAGGATCCCTCGCTTGATGAACGATGCACCTTTCACCACCCCTCCACCAACTTTGCCAACCCCCTTCACCGGAGCCCCGATCACCTTGCCCGCTGGTGCAAATGTTCCTGAAAACGTTGAAGTGCCTTGGCGTGATCGAGTAATGTAATCGGGCTTGAACAGCATTTTCAACCGGAGCACCCCTGATTTTCCATCCAATGGGTAGTGGATTTCCTTGGGGATAAATGGCTCCAACACTGTTAGGTCAATTGGAGTGGCACCAAGGAAGTCTGCTTTATCCCCGAAATCCCAATCGTAAACATCCACTTTGAAATTAGCCGCTGTCCTCGATGGAATTTGAACTTCGAAAAATTCATTCCAGGCTGGATGCAGAGTTTTCTTCTGCGTTTTCGTCTTGTGTACCTCCTTGCCGTTGAGCCGGAATTTGCAGTACGGATCACTGAACCCATTTCGATCAGCCGAAGGAAGGTCCGCTGCATCCAGGACGTCCACACGCAGATTCCCCATGTTGTTGATGCTTTCACTAGGATCAAGTTTCATCTTCACAGGCAAGTATTTCAACTCAACCACAACTTTATTGATCCCACCTCTCTCGCTCTTCAACGTCAGAGCAGTCGGCTTGTATAGGCACTGCTGCAACGTGAGTAAAGTAGGACCTTGCAGCTTGGCGATAATGTCTTCTTCGTCTTGCTTGCCGTCTTTTTCCGTTTTCTCGACCAGCCGTAAAGTGATTCGGGACATATCCAATTCACGGACCATGGCATCGCCAGTCTCTCCAAATTGATGTTCTCTTGATCGCACTCTTGCTGAGACGTAGCTTGGAAACAGCTGATCATCCATCAGCACCTCGAGTCTCAGGTTGTTCGTGGAGAATGAGCCTTCCACAATATTGAACACAATGAGACCAGACTCTGTAACACATTAGCGGCCATTCACGGTCGAACAAACCATGGGATTTCTCACCATATTGGGCCAGATCATCCACCGAGATTTTGACTTTGGGTGCCTCCTTCTTTGCCGACATCATGGACCCATTGATAGAGGGAGAGATTCCATTGACCGAGCTAACCCGATTTCCATTTTCAAGACTCTTACGTAGGTCAATACTTTGCCTCGGGATATCAAGCGAAGGCTTGACATCCACCGAAGATTTCTTGCTGTGTGTCGAATTAGGTGTGGCAGGAACACCCTCGATCTCCGCTTGAGCTTTCCGCTCTTCTTCCTCTTCATCTGGGTCCACCACGTTCAAGGTAGGGTAGAATGCGACCGAGTAGGTCACAGTCCCTTTCTCCTGCCCTGCTCCTCCGAGACGAAGACCGGAGGTAAATTCGGTTACGTCATGGATCTCGTAACCTCCTTCCTCGCTTTCCCTGATATAGTCTGACGCGGCAATCTGAACCAGACCTAGAGAGCGATCTTTCCCAAGCTTCTCTTCGTCCATGACCTCCAGAGTCAATCGTTCAGTTGGACTGTGCATAGGAACATAAATTACTTCGTCCCAGTTCGGGTTCAGCTCGTTTTTGAAGGTGACGGTTCGTCCCTTGGGAATACCAGAAAGGAGGATTCGGGCATATGGGTCAGACTTGCCCATGGTTTCGAAGTTTCTCAGGTTCGCGGCGCTCTTGAGGTGGAAGCGCATCACACCAATAGGAGTGACATATCCGCCAGAGCCAATCGCTCCCTTCAAAGCTACTGGTTTCCACTCCAACTTCAGTTTGGCCTTGGCAGATGGAGTTCCGTGGAGGTTGAACCATTCCTGACCCTTGTCCATGACCTTGAGAAGATCGTCAACCTTCATCTGATATGTGCCTAAGACGGGATCTCTCGCCAGATCACGGTCGTCTTTGATAACCAGGCCAAATCTTGCTTTCCTTCGGTCGGTGATTAGAACAGACTTAGTATTGTCGGAGAAGACAGGATTGTTGGTTCGCTTCAGCTTGTTGGTGGTATGAATCTCCTTGCCATTAAGGAGGAGAACAGCGTATGGGTCAAGGGACCCGACCATGCTCTTACTACCATCAAGGTCCTTCGCCTGTTCAATGGTGATTCTAGCAATACCTGTGTTGGACTCTGGAGGTGGAAGAATTTCCCCGGTGGGAAGTTTCTCAGACTCGATGACAGGGAAGAAGCGCACATCTGCCGAAATGACACCTCGGGATTTGCCGTTGGCCAACACTTCTAGGTGAAGATTCTCATGCTCCGCCGCACTCTCAAGCTTGTCCAGTGCAAAAGTTGCCGTTCCAAGATGCTTGTCCTTGCGAACGTCATTGTAATCGTATACCTGCAGCGTCAAGGCATCCGTGTAATTCGTGATAATAATGTACAATGTTTCGTTCCAGCGAGGATTGGCGTCTTCGTGAATAGTTTTGGTCCTTGCAAGCTCCTTTTGGCTGTTCAAGGAAACAACAGTGTATGGATCAGGAGTTCCGGAGAATTTGTCTGGGTTCTTTAGACCATGGGCGTTGTGAAGAGTTATGGCAACAACTCCAATGGCAAGATCAATTGGATTGCCTGAGAGCATCTTGGCCACCTCGATAGGAAAGACATTGGGGTCATACATCATAGGCGCAAGGTTGCCATGGATCTGTTCGGTTATGAAGGATTCGAGGCCAGGAATAAAGTTGATATCAAACCCAAAAGTTTCTCCTCCGAGAGGTTTGCAGACGTAATCGATCGTGGGCCGGCCCAGGAAGCATATGTCTACTCTGTCGATGTGCGGAAATGGTATTTGCAGCTTCATACGCACGCGCATGAGTCCAGAAAACTCAAAGTCTTCAACAATAACCTTCATAGATTTGCTAACGACACCCTTCCCAAGTCGGATTTCAAGGACGACCTTTGGATTGACCTTTGTTTTGAGCTGGCGAGCAGTCATGTCCATGGTGTCCGTTGGGGTGAAACTGAATTTCCAATCCATCATGACAATATCGTCCTCAGACTTGGGGTATGTTTTCACAAAATCCATGCGGGGAGGTTTGGTGCCTAGGATGAAGGTTTCGAGTCTCATGCTATCGAGAAAGGCAGGTGTAGAGGTACTCAGGACTTGGTCGACCGATTGAACTATGCCTTTGGCTAGTTGAGGAGCGTAAATGGGCCAGAACTTGACGAGGAAGCTGTTCATCCATTCGAGACTCTCCGTGTCTGTCTCCAAGCGAGCCTTTGCAAGCTCTCGAGTGATGTCGTCCCTGAAGTTTCGACGTACTCGTCGGATTGATGTCCTGTAGTATGTGCCGCAGGTGGCCATTATAATGAAGACCCAACCTAGTCCACCTCCTAACATGGCAACGAGCCATGATGACAAGCAGGCGAAGATAATAACGCCGGTGTTGTGGTACCAGTCTGCCGGAGTGTTCAGTGAATGGTCCATACATAGTATCAGAGGAGGTTAGTATTTAGCACGCACCACCAAAGAACTTCTCATCCAGTTTCCCTTCCAATAGTGTTTGATGGTCGAGGAGGGAACCCTCCTCTTTATCCTCTTCCGTCTCACCAGAGCCGAAGCGAGGGGCCCAACCAAGCTTCGACCATTGTTCGTCGTCCTCGACAAGGGTTCCATCTTGGGCGATTTTGTTGAGGGGGGCATTGGCGGCTTCGGCGGCCGCGGCAGATTGTGGTGGAGGGAGATCATACTGGTCTGGAGTGCCGTCGTCCTGTTTCCGAAGAATGGGTCAGTCAGGGTCAGCAGTTGCGGAGATGAGGCCTCACCAGATCAGTGGCCACGCCGACACCTTTTGCAGGGCGCTTAGTATCGTTCTGCCGCTAGTTGGTTGTTAATTTTGGGCCCGTACATGCAATGGAGAGGTAGTGGAGCTATACTGAACGTGCTTGCGCGGCCTTTTCCTCTGGTGAGGCATTCGGGTCGAAATGCAGAGCTGCAGAGCCGGCCTTCCTGCTTTCCTCTAGCATGACATGTTCCGCATCCTGGGCCGTGACTGAGCTGTTGGGATCTTGAGCCGCCTCAATGGCACCCTCAAGCTTGAGTTCGTTCTTGAGGGAGGAGAGGGACATGGTGACTTGTTTATGCAGCGACCCCGGTCCTCTGATGGACTAGTCGACGAGGGTCATGGGAGAGGACTTCGTAGGGAACAGAAACGAAAGAAACAAAGAGACGGTGAGGGAAAGAAGAACAGCCTGTTCCACAGGAAGAGCGTGAAGGAACGCAGCGACAGAAACAATCACCTTGTTTGTACTCAGATTGGGCGCGAACAACGAGGAGGAGCAAGCTGCGCCAAAGACTCTTGCATTGGCCTGACCTTGTGCCTTGGTTTTTGTGGCTGGCAAGCAAGTATACTGATAACTTACGCAGTAGGTGCAGTGGTGGGTGAGTGGCTTGTGCCCTTGTGGACTGGGCGCCCACCAAGTGCACCCACCAGAGCTCGCTGTTAGGGACTGGCAAGGGCTTAGGGCTGCCGGTCGAGGGGCTCCGCGGGCGACGGACCAGGGATCAGGGTGGTGCCGCCTGTGCCCACTGCCTAAGTGAGTCGCTTGCCGCCCCTAAAGCACCTAACAGCGTCATCCCAGCTGAAGCTCCTCTACGAAATGTCCCCACTGTGCCAATCAGGCGTTCCCATCGCAGGGACGAGTCTGGGGATCATCGCTTGCCACCTGGGAGATAATGCACGACCCCGTTGACTCGGTGCGACGATGCTCACTAGACATGCCTTTCCAGCTCGCTTCATCCCCTCCAGGACTGGACTGCAACATAAACCCTGTTTTTCACGCAAAGAATGTTTCTCGTTTGTTGATGGGGTCAGATCAATTCACCAATTTCATGACCCTCTCATGCGTCACTTCTCGTTGATTCAGGTGGTGGGCGGCGGGCTGTGGGTGGCTGCGTTCCAGTTTCTGAGCACCTTTACAGACCTACTCGGCAATCCAATTTCGAATGACGTGGTTTCATGGTACAGTTCATAGTCACTCTTGAGGTATGGGAGCACAAGATTCTGTCTGACAAGTGGCGCTCTCACAATAAGGAGAATAATTACACCATCACA
>Ga0105239_10002011_pt1 | contig 26390 bp, 25 predicted proteins | sample KBSC44metaG_FD_92761 | JGI IMG/M metagenome (GOLD analysis project Ga0105239, IMG submission 92761) | Corn rhizosphere microbial communities from Kellogg Biological Station, Michigan, USA - KBS C4-4 metaG | ecosystem: Host-associated > Plants > Roots > Rhizosphere > Soil | place: Michigan, USA...
GTCTAGGATGACCCCTCAAAGCCTACTCCAGTGTTCTCCAGGCGGATCGTGACCCTGGAAAAAAAAGTACAAGGTAGCTTTGTACTCGTACTCGTCCTGTGATGATGTTATGGTCGATGCACTTTGGTGATTCCAGCCGTGGGATAAGGACGGAGGTATGTACAAGTACGAGTTTGTATGAGTACTAATTATAGCATTTGAGGTTTGCAACAGAATACTAAAAGCGACGAACTAAGTTACTAGTGCAACCACTAAATGAGCACTAGTGACACTACTTGTCACCTGCAAGGCACAGAATAGCCGCCCTACCCGATTAACAGGTTGTTAGTGGCGAACTAGTTAGTCGTCGGCTCTAGATCGAGAGGTCAAATAATAGGCAACATCCGGACCGTCTGGGGGTCGCTCTTTCTGGACAATCTTTTGCGACGGCCCGGCAGAACCAGCAGACCAGGCAGACCAGACCAAAGGTTTTTTTCCCCCCCATGGGCGTTTTTTGTTGGGCGCTCAAAGTTCCGAAGTTCCCCCCTCCCCTTCCCTTCCCAAGGGCCACAACTTGAATCGACATGGGGGAGGGATCCACGGGCGCAATGGGCGGCGACTTGACCAATGCAAGCAAAGCTTCGTACACATTTCCCTGCATTTTCGAGATCATGTGAACAAAAAAGCCCTTGACTCTCGTCGAAACGCACACGAGATTCGAGCCCCTAATGACTGACAAACAAAACCCGCTGATCAGGCAGACAAGTGGCCAGGCCAGCCCATTGACCATCAGTGGTTTTGTATATACCAACTGTATCCTCCTTATGGCGTGCCAACAGGCCAGGTCCACTGGTCCGGCAAGCAATAACGAAAACGAAAAGAAAAAAACAAAACCCTCGAATGAGGATCCAGGGCCTCGTCGTTTCGGTGGTGGACTGGTAAGTAGTGTAGTGCATTCAGCACGTAGTGACCATTGACCGGCCAATAGACTATGTCGAACCTGACGATTCGTTCAAAACCCTATTCCTGTTTGATGCGCACGGGACCTTGCCCGTTCATTATGCGGTGGCACCAGAAGACGGCTGTCAAAGGCCGAAGTATTGACAGCCTGCCGTGCCCCATCCGTGCGTGTTGGGTGCTGCATACTGTACTCGTACGCAGTGGAAAACTGGTGGGTGAGTCAGTCGCACACAGGGTCACACACGCACAAACAACACCAGCACACACATGTCAGCCCATACGCGAAAGTCCAATAGTCATCGATCAAGGCTCAAGCGCAGAAACAGTCTCAGACTCTCAAGATGCCAAATCAATAATAGATGGTAATATTGGTACATTTTGCCACTTCGGCTAACAGTATGACTCAAGCTGGCTATTCGGTCTGGAGTCTTGACTACCAAGTCAGATAACTTTAACCTCTGCCGAGTTTGTTTTGTTGTACATTGGTGTCATGTGGTAGACATTAAAATCCCCCACGGCTATGCCCACAGCCACAGCCACGCCTTCACGCCTTGGCCCCTCAGCCTTTACTCACTTGTTTCATCTGACCATATCCAAGTCCAGTACGAGCGATACATACTCGAGGTGATGTGATCAATGACCATACCGCGCCAAGAGATAGTCTCGAGGCAACAAACGAGGAACAATCAGTCAATCCTCTTCCACTGAGCTGGCATTTCATAATCGTATGACACTATGCATCAACGGCAAAATTCATCACTTTTTCCGCCTTGCGCTCGCTCCTGATGCCATGCATCTATCGGAGAAATATCAATCCATCCCAAAATCCAATCAACCCCAACGTCGCCACAGGGGCAGGCAGATGGAGCACACCCGACACCATCCTGTAGCCTTCGCCCATTCATACTAGATAGTAGATGTAGGTCATAAGATGCGTAAAACCATCGCATCACGTATTTCCCGCTTAAACGCACACAAAAAAAGTAACGTATAAGGTATAGAAGTAAATTTGAAAGAAGAAAAAACCATCACCAGCCTTTGGCATGGTACTCCCACGGATTGTCAAAGTAGTGATTCCACGAATTGTTCTTGGATGTCTCCGTCTCTGGCAGAGGTGGCTGAGCGGGGCCGATCGGCGGTGCCGTATGTGCTTGTAAGTTCGCCATACTTTGTGCATTTCGACTTCGCTTGAGGAAAGCGTTGGCCGCCTGAGATTTCTGCTGCCGTTCCCAAAGGAGGTTCTTGCGCAAGGACTCGGTCAGTTCGGTAGACAGCATGTTTCGACGCGTGGTTCGTGGAGAATGTGCCACTGATCTGGTCGAAGGTTTAGGTGGAGGAATAGCAATCGGTGCCCGCCGTCGGGTTTGCATGACCATTCCATCATCGTCGTCCTCGGGAGATGCTGCCAATGAGCCCCCTTGTGGAGATGAAGCTCGTGATTGACGCAGAGCAGGCTGTGAGAAGGCATGACCCAATCTTCCCTGCCCCTTGTTCAGTGCTAGTGTCAACATGGATCGTTGAGACACCAGGTCGGGTCGACTTTCCACACGCCGGAATAGATGGTTTTCGTGGACAGGTTTGCCGTCATCAGAGTTGGAATCTTCCCAATCAGGATCATCTTCATCCTCCTCCTCAATCGCCGACTCGACCACCTCATCCGTATCGTCCTCTTCATCACTGCTTTCGATCGCCCCCTCGTCGTTTTCCGCGTCTTCTTGAATTCTCCGTTGAGCAACGACATCCTTAAAGGAAGTCCGTTTAGGCTGGAGCACGGCGTTGGGATTGCCACCGAGATTTAGGTTGTTCTTGCTCAAGCTTTGAGACAATGAGCTCTTCTGGGGTAAGGGGCGTACAGACAAAACCCTCTGCTCGAAGGACGAGTCGTCGTCTTCGGAGGATCCTCCTAGTGTGAACATTGCAGGTTTCAGGGTCTTAGCCTTGGGGATGAGCTTAGAAGCGGCGCCCAGCTGCATGGCAGAGCCACTTGGTTTTCGGAAAGATGAAGCCACTGGAGAGAAGCCATGGACAACAGATCCGCTTCGTATTAGGCCGTCAGAAGAGACCGAGGTGTCGGAATCTCGATGCTCGCTTTGCCGAGCAGTGTCCGAGGTTCCGTTTGTTGTCGCGGAGAAACAAGAATCGGTTGAGTTCTGTAAACTGTCGGAAATGACTTTGTCGGCAGATTGGGGTTTTGGTTCTGAGGTGGAGGCTGATGTGTGATGAGAAGTGCTGGGTAATGCGGTGAGACTGGCTTCAAGGGAGGGAGATAATGGGCCCAGGGTGGCCTTCTCTTGTATGCTCACGACGATCTTCTCCAGGGTATGGGGTGTTAAATGTCGTGATCTTGACAAGGAACTGGAGCAATCGTCGTGACCAAATGATCGCGACCTCGAGCTGGATTCCACAGGAGATGCTGCTCGATCACTGAGACTGTCGTCTGAGGAGTATGAATTGGACAATGACGGTACGCCACTGGACCTGGCGGGGGACGAGTCGACCGGGGCGACACACAATGACTCGCGAGACCATACCCGCCAGCTCATGTTTTCTAGTCGGGGGCCGTCCTTCAAAGTCTCTGAGCACTTGGAGAATATGGACCACATGGCCATGAGACTGCAAGCGTTGGATGGGTCAATTTGGTGCATTTTCCCTGCGTCTAACGACAGCACCGGCGCAGGCGCATTTAAGCGCGACGGCATGTTGGGAGGGAGGTGAATGAGGAGGAGCCCGATCTCCAGCACGATCAGGTCAGAAATGGGTTGAGAGAGTTGAGGTAGTTGGCTCTGGTGGGAAATGAAGGGTCGGTGGTCGATCGTCTTGTGACGCAATCCACGGGCCGCGGTCCGAGATGAATGGATATGGGACAGGGCGGTAGGTGGGAAGAAGGTGGAAGAGCGGGTGTTAGAGCATCGGCATGGAGACGACGACGACGACGACGACGATGAGTCCAGAGGTCAGGACGTCAAGTCAAGCTGGAGGGAGCGTTGGTAGTAAAAGTCGGTCGACAGATGTGAGTGTGTGTAAAAGGTACTGAGGGATGTGGGAAGGATGCGATGGGGAGAGCGGGTATAACAAAGAGCAGTAGTTGCAGGCCGGACCGGGACCAGGGTGAATGGCAAGGGTCGAGGGCTCAAGGGTCAGGGTGACAAGGGTGGTTCGGTCAAGGCCAGGGCGATGGAAGGATTGCCTGTGCTTGTGCTCTTTTGCGGCGGGTGCTTGGGATGAAGCAAGTCACCGCGCTAAGAATTCCATGGGCTCAAAACAGGGCAACAAGAGGAAGACAGGACGAGTGCAAAAGAGACCTAAAACTGCGAGCAGCGAAGAGGGAGCGACCAGGGGGGACGGGGGAGAGACCAGAGGACCCGCGGGACCAGAGGGGGACCAGAGGGGGGGGGACCAGGGGGGCCAGGGCCACCGCGTCACGATTAGATCAACTAACGAGCAGCAACTTTGGGCCTAGGGAAGAGGTTCCTAGGCGATGGCCTGCCCGTGATCCATCCGTCCACGGCCACTAGCCACGTCCTGCTTCTGGTTACGACTGGCACGAGTCGAGACACGAGGGAAGGCCCTTTCGACTCTAGTGGCTTCTAGCCCTGCCAGGTTCTGATCCGAACGTTCGCAGCGACCATTGGGGTGGGATCCCCACCGCCGAGGGGACTCCAGTCACTAGTGCGGAGGTGTCAACCGCCCGTGGCCCAGCTGGACGTCCCTGAGGTCACCCATTACTATTAGCCTGTTCTCACTGTACTGCCCGTCAGCTGAAATGACGCTTGAAATGACCCCCATTGCTGCAACCACCCGTCCCTCTGATTTTCGCTCCTTTGGGCAGAAAGGAAAGGGCCGACTGACTCTGTTAGGCCCCACTGTGGCCCCTCGGCCACCCACGATGGTGCTTCCCAGGCACCCGAGCCTCCAGAGTCCAGGCATCGATGATCTCTTGCCTCTACTGAGGATTCGGTGATGGCATCACCCCTTCTTCGGGAGTCGGGAGAGGTTTCCTCCTGGTGGCACCCAACTGGCAACCCTTGGTATGGTGACATAGTGCGCGTGGCTCTGTGTGTATCATCCAAGCAATCAGTGACCAGATGACCAGGTGACCATTTAGCTGCTTTGCTTATCGTTGTGACCTAGGCACTAAATATTGTGATTGAAGCTTGGTAAAGTCCGGGAACTTTTGCAGAGAGACTTGCAAGCTGTGACCCAGAGCCTGGAAGGGGACACTCCGCGACATGTGGGACAGAATTCCTGCTGAGTGTTCAACGTGTAACCAGGAGTAAGATATTGGTGGTACTTACGTTGTCGATAGCCAGATGCCGACTCCAGACGAGGGTTTAGGTACCCAGGTACCTAAACTGGCAGGCGTGGTGTACCTAACTAGTTGACTGACTAGGCACGGAGGGGGACCACTCCACCTCGTAAGGGACCTCGCACAGTAGGAGGAGTACATCTTCCCGACCAGCACCCGACCAGCTGCCGAGATGAAGTACCTTTTGGAAAAGTCACATGCAAATCACGAGGCCAGAGGATCACTCGAGAGGTGGTGAGTTGTGACTGGTTGCTTCGTTCAGCCCTCACAGCAAATGGCTTGTTCCAAGAGGGGGCCACCGCGTATTGCTCGTTTGCCCTGGGCCCCAAACATAAAAGGGTATCTTCAAGTGTACTGATTCAAAGCTTGTCATGGTCCGCCACTTGAGGCAATGGCAATTACCCCCAGGAGTTGTAGCCCGTGTCGAGAAACCGAGATCCAGACCAGATACTGTGCAAATGGAGCCTACGTAACGAGCGCTCACCAAACAAAGTCTTCATCGGGCCAGCTGACTCAAAACATATTGGTCCTTGGTTGGTGGAATGGAGTAATGAATAACAACTCGGCGTGGTGGCCCAAATGGGGGAGTCAACCCCTTGGCCCCACTAGCATGGGCCTATAGTCGAGGGCTTCGGCGCAATGATCCCAGGGCTTAGAAGCCTAACCAGAGGCCACGCGTAGGCACTACTAGGCACTCGTAGGTGTGTATTCACCAGTGGTTTCCACTGGGACCGGGCAACTACTAGTACCCGCCAATGGCCCCGAAGAGGCTAGAGCGTCTTCAGCCCTAACTAGGGACACTAGCAACACTAGTGCCAGTTAGGAACCCAGATTAGTGAGAAGCTTACCTCGCACACGGTGGCATTCGATCCGCCTTCCCCGTGACAAGTCCACAACTAAAACATCACCACTGCCACGTGCAACTCTATCATCCTTTTTAGCCTAACACCACCTGTGCCTGAATTGGCTGATGAATAACTCCTTGCTGTCCAGCTGACCTGCTGAAACTCATTCTCGTCTGCTTGGTTGACATGTGAGGAGTCAGGCCTGAGATACACATGATAGTATCCGCTGTACTCTGTCCTTGTGCATGCAGCAAGGGTCATGACACCCCAAGCTGATGCATCCACGCACTTTCTTCGACTTCTCGCCCAGATGATGAAAATGCCCACACGATCAAAGGTACGAGTACGAGGACGGATCGACGAGTGGCCCGTATTCCTCTGCGGCCTTCAAACGGCATGGCGATCTCTCAACTTACCGCTACACTTTTCGCGTAGTCACCAGCCGTCAAGGAAATGCACACTCAGTAATTCCTCGTACGTACTAGATAGCACCCTGCGAAGTACCTCACCGGTGCCACCACCCACTTCAACACGAGCTTGACGCTCCCCACGAACTTTACCCAAAAGCCTCCCCTCCCCGACTCAAGCCACACTATAATCCTGCCTTGGCTTTCACCCCCCAAGGACTCGACAGAGTCGACACTGTCACGCCTCCCCATCAATCAAATGGCAAACGCCTCCTCCATGCTTTTGTGGCTGATAAGGCGTCCACACATAGCAAGAATCCCATGTGAAGACACCTCAACTGACCACATCGAAACCTGGCATTGATCACCCAAGCACCGAGTTACTCCCTTCCGGAGTAATCAAGGAAAGTCGCAACGACAGCCTCGAATTCTTCTCGCTCACATCGACAAGCTTATCCAGCATCCTCCCCACCTCATCAAGGTTAAGATTGCCCATTCTTGACCCCAAGTTGAATGCATCTTCAAGGTGGGCGCAAACATACGAGTACGGAGAACATGGCAGTGATCGACCCTCTCGAAAGGTTGGCTATGAGCCCAAACGACTGGGTTCGAGCCAAAACCACCCACGGCGAAACGACCGTAACTGCCGGGAACAAGTTCAACAGCTGATCGACACTACCAACAGCTCAACCATCTGCCGGATAACACTTCCCGTACCCCGTCTCTGGGTCCTCGACTCCTGGGGACTGCCTGCGAATTTGACTTCAACACTCGGAGCCGCTCCATCCTGGTTGAGATTGGTGCACCTCGCTTCTGGCACCTCATCTGCCCCGTGACCGCTTATTCTGCCCCCCAACCTTGGTGGCTGGGCATCTCAACTCCTTCTTCTAGCTTAGGCCCTACGGGTGGGAGTGTCATCCAGATGCCGGCTACCAGGACTACTTAGGTGCTTGAGCCAGGCGGCCCCAGGTCCACTTATCGGCATCCTCTACTGGTAGCACACCGGAGTCACAAACCATCATTGCATTGAAGCAATGGGGGACGTCTGTACTCCGTACTCCGTCCTCCGTTTTCCCTCAAGCCTTCGGGGAACGATCACCACAACATCTCGGATATGCAGCCCCCTGAGGACGATCCAGCCTTGCTTTGCTCCACGGCATGGCAAAGGACTTCCTGCTCGGCAGGACGTGCCTCGCAATCCTCCTTCTCAAGAACCAGGATCTCTCGAGGTGTTCGACTTGGTCATACAATGGACGCTAGACTCCTTCATGGGTTGCTGCAAACCCTCATTTACAGGATCGATCAAACATCCTCACTTGACGCGTCATGCAACATCTGTCACATTTTGCCCTTGACAACCTCCAAGCCTAATTCTCCTTCCGACTTTTTACCCGGCTTCTCTAGTCAATTCCACGCGACTTCGGAAGAGCCTTAATTCGCTACTCAGTTTTGAGATATGTCAAATTGGCGTCAGAAGCTTCACATGGGACACACTTCAATTCTCAAGCACAAGTGCAGCCTCCCGTTGCTTCCGCTGTCACGTAGTGGCCACTTCCTGCCTCATCCATTTTACGTGCGCTGCAGCTGCATGCAGCATTCCTGAACGCTCGGATAATCCCTCAACATTCATCGTGAATATCTGCCCTAGAGATCTGGTTCAGTGATCCGATACTCTGTAGTCTGGGGATAAGGGCCATGTTCAGGCTCAACTTGACGCAAGCGTCGAGTCTCGACCGCATGCACCGATCACGTTTCGACGGTCCAGCCTATTTGCCCAATGTCTAGACTCCAAGAGCACAACGTTGACGGCTTGGCTAGCGAGTTACACAATAGAGATCTTCTCGAGGCTCAAGAGCCATTCCGATACAAATGACATGTCACTCTCCCTTAGCATCATCTTCTCAGGTGGCGTCCGTGAATTATGCAAGGTCTTGCTGCACGTACGCACCCTGGAATTGAACACTCACTGGCTTGGTAATTGGTTGTGTACAACAACACACGATTCAAACATGACTCGCGGGCAGGTGCAGGCCCCATTCTAAAGGTGTTGATGCGGTACCTTGCAAAAGTCGCACCCGTTTGTTGGCTCAAAAGGTGGCCTATCTTACTTCCTAATCACACCTAGCCTGCAACTAGGTCAATTCTCAGCACCCGCTTGATATTTGTGAACCCCCACCCGTGGTTCCAAACTCCCCAGGACTACGAGTACACAGGAACCAACTTGTTCAAGTCTGCTGGCGTCCTAGTAATGGGATGCAGCAGGGCTTATCAAAACGACAATCAGCTGTAGTCTGTCTGTCCCTTTACTACTCTGTGCACTAGTTAAGGTGGCAGGTAGAGGTTCCCTCCCATCCAAATTCGTGAGAGTCAAATTAACTCGCCTCGTGTACGGAGTACGTATACTCCGTACCTCTGTCTCATCCTGAGCTTATCGAGACGCCCACTCTTGACCCAATGGTACGGGTTGGCTTCTTTCCCCCTTACATTTATGTTGGCAAGGGCGGATGGCTGGAAGAGGCCTTCCTCAAAACACACGACCGCCTCGTCTTCATGACAACTGACGAAATCTCCATGCGTGACCGTTTCCTATCAAAAGCATGGAATAACCTATTCGCGATCTAAGTGCACCCGACCTGGGGGGCACGATCGCGTGAATCTGAGACGACGGAGAGCCCTGATTTGTGATGGTTCCTCCGTACAAGGTATCGTGGCGTCCTTTAAATGGATTTCATTCCAATTCGCTAAGCGACATCCTTCTTTTTGATGTTATCACTTCTCCTGACAAGCCTCGCCGTATACATGAAGTACCTCACCTTCCTGCCCCGCAAATGGACTATTTGATACGTTACTGGGTACTCCATACTCCGTCTACTGATGTGAAATGTCTGCTTGACGTTGCATCCTCTTTCTCCATCCTCCCTTGAATCACGCTGCCACGCTGCAAGGGATTCCCCTACCTTCGCGTCTTGTCTGCAGTTGAACGGCTCCCTTGCAATGCCATCTGATCAGGCAGTGGTTGTTCGTATGATTCAACGGAAGTGACGTTACTATTAGCCCCTGTGATAGATGCATCAAGATTACGGAGTACGGAGTACCATGTACATCCATGAATGGTTTACCATCGGCCCACAGCATCCAGTAAGCCAAAGTATTCTACGCCTCCTGTTGCTACTAAGTAGTTAAAGCTAACTAGGAACAAGTCAACAACGGTGTGCTCAAACGAATGACCTCAAAGGAGTTGCGAAGTGTGGCAGCCTCAAATGCAAGGATTTCATCCTTTTCCCGTTGAATAATCTGGTCACAACCTCCTTTTGCATCTGAACCTTCCTCACATGCAGACACAGCGCGGTCCCAGAGTGAAGATGCGCCCCTATCACAAGCCTGGCTCAACCAGAGGTATTTGTGCATGATGTCTCTCATGTCTCTAAACTCCAATACGCAGAGAGCAGGGGCAAGGAGCTTGAGTTTTTGTACGAAGAACCCTTCATGGTAAGAGCCGGCAGCCGCAACGCCGCCCACAGCCGTGACCCAAAGCAGGAATTCGCTGGGCGGATCTGAGTTACGTTCAAGCTCAGCAACAAGCTGTTTGACCAGGATTTTGAGTGGACGCTTTCTCGCGACCGGGAAAATGACTCCACAGCTGAATATCAGAGCAATGAGTCTGCATATTTCATCATCGCCACGGGGTAATGATAGCAGGCGGTATTGGATCAAATTCCTTTGAACATTCATTTCCCACGACGAAAGAGCCGCCTGTACATCTTTGTAAGACTGTTTCAAAAGTCGACAGTATGTGCGCATGTCGAGAAGCAGATCCTTGAAGTTGTCAGAAACTTGAAACTGGTTCGCGCGCGATCGGGGCGGCCGGATGACCTTCACTTGGTGCTCGAGAACATGGCGGTAGAGAACACCCAGTTCGAAATTGGGTCTCGTCAACAACATACTCGCTTGAATGATATCGGTGCATTGTACCTGGTCAGCAACGCCTGGCGTGCTTACTTGAGACAATCCACCTCGCCTCTCAACCAAAGCCTGCAATGCCTTGATGTGAAGATGTGTCCACCGGAATTGCGACAAATAATTCAACCAGCCCAGCGATCGAAGTGGCGGATCGAATCCGCCGAAACCCTCCTCTGCATGAACCTCCCACCCTGGTTTTGGCTCGGTATCGGCTATTGTCAAGCAGAGCACCGCAAAAATCACCTCGTCAAAGGCATCACCTCTTTCGATATGTTCCCTCACTGATTTGACAGCATTGTTCTGGCATCGAACCATCACAGATGTGTCTACCTCTGAGGAGCCGTGTAAGGACTTCTCAACCGCGGCCGTCCAAATGAACGAATTGAGCAAGAGCTCGTTGGTCATGCTAAGTCGAAAGAATGCGGAGGATAGAGTTTCGTCAGTGCTGAGAATATGGTGTGCAAAATTCGGCCACAGTATTGAAAGTGCTGTCAGCGTCTTTGTCAATAACAGTGTTCCCCTTTCTGGGTCTGTGCATGGCGAGCAAAGGGTAGGTGGTTCAACATACCATAGTGATGGATCCGCCGCACCTCTGGATTTTGGAGAAGTGCGGCACATTGCTTTGTCGCAAAGGTGGGTTCGGGCAGATATCGGATGGGGATGCTCGTGTTTGATTTCGAAGGCCAGCCTTGCTTGACTAAAGCTGATGATGCGCATTCCTTGCGTTTTCCTCTCGTAGTCTCATTGGTGTCAATGTCTGGACCTTGGGCTACCACGAACCTTATTGGCAAGGACCGTAACCCTCCATTTTGGCACGCCATGGAGACACCTTCCGAAGCCGCACGCCCGTTTGGAACATTGGAGCTCGGAGTTGTACCCTCTGCACTTTGAACCTGCCTCGGGGCAATCGCGACTGGCCCTTTCGCCCTTCGAAGCGCTGCTGCTTCCGCTAGCATCCTGCTGTGTTCTCGTTCCGCCGTCCGTCTGCGGCCTATAGCATGGGGCATTAAACGTCAGTCCGAAGAGCAAGTAAGTACAGCGCCTCCAGTAGGTACTTAAGTAAGGTACGTGATGACCAGCCTCCATCAAGCACCAACCATCAATTCCTCCTCTTCACACACCTGACCGCCTGCCCTACCCCCTTCCCATCTCTCCCTCTCTCTCTCCCTCCCTCCCAAACACTCAAACCAATAGCAACAAACAAGAACCAGAAACCCCAAAAGAAAGAAAGAAAGAAAAGGAACCTACGATAACTCCTCTGGTTCAGCCGATTCTGAATCTTGCGTCGGGCCTTCGCCTCCGCCAGCCCAGCCCAATCATCCTCCTCTTTCCGCGCTTCACTTGATACGTGTCGTGAGATGGTGATTGTCGACTCCATAGCTCGGGAAACTCAGGGTGCGTAGCTAATGATGTAGGGACACGAGCGAGTGAGTGAGTGAGCGAGTAATGCGGTAAGTGATAACCACAAAGTATCAGAATTCCATGTAACTCGGTAGGTGTACTATGCCATTGCGTGCATTGAGTCCGATCTGATATGTTCCTTGGAGCTCTGAAAGTTATGTATGTATGGGTGTATGGGTGAAGTATACGCGAAGAGAGCAACTGTGAAGTCTAAGAAAACTTGCTGACACATACATTCATATCTCTACGTATTTAAATATACTAGGTAAGCAACCCTACAAGGCCACGCGCGAATGGGTCCACTATCTATATAATTAATACCACGGACGGGGGGCCATCCCATGCATAGCAGAGCCAACCTACTACTACATAACTCCATTTCCGCCGAGCTGAGCCGCTCGGTTTCAAGCAAAACAAGTCCGGACATCCAGGTACAACATTAAATAACTAACATCATTGTAACTCGGCGTGGCGCTTGAGAGAAATATTCAGGCATGGCGGCATGGCATGCCTCGGCACCTAAATCAAGCGAATTAACTTGCTCAATTTGCCAGCCTCGGGGGATCTAGTCAAGTGATAGTTGGTGCTATCAATCGTAGTTTTTAGGTAATTAAGGTGGTTAGTCAGCTTTGCATATCAGTAGGGACTAGGTAGTTAGGGCACAGTACTTGGTACTCCGTACTTAACTACTGGTTGGGCAAGGGGCAAGCGAGGCGATGGAAAGTTTCTCGCTTATTCGTTTAACTCTTGTGAACACAACACAGGAGGAGGAGGAGGAGGCGGCGGCGGCGAAAATCGTTGAGCCACTGCTTGGCTGATACTGATACTGATCCTGATCCTGGCACTGGCACTGGCACTCCGTAGTACAGACTAATTAATACCATCGATCAGTCCCATCGGTTCGGCTGACAATGGGAATCGGCGAGGACCTAATTACCTACATAGCAGCCGAGGAATCGTGTGATTTTACTTGGGGGAGGGACGGGGGCATCCATCCCATCACGGGTCTTTGCCCTCACCGCGGCTCTCATGCTACAATACTGAATATCACAAACATACTCATCATGGGGTCCCATATGGGGGGTTGTTTACTCGTATTATCTAATTCCAACTCAGGTTTCCACCTCTTCTTGTTGGCATTTCGCTATTACTACTGGAGGCTGGAACCAATCAGCGTGTGTGAATACCGACTGGGGGTGGATTGATTACTAGGCACAGATTAATTAGGTAATTGCAAGGGAGTGAAACCTTACCGTCGACTGAGGGGGGGCGAGAGAGGGGGCGAGAGAGGGGGCGAGGCTGTGGGTACGTACCTGGGCATACATACATAGCATATACCTACCAATATGGTACTCCGTGCGTGTGGACGGACGAACCATAATTAACGTCAGTAAGTACGGAGTATTACTCCGTATGATAGCTGCCTCAAAGTGGCTCAGTGTCTTTGCATAACAGGCGGTGGCGCTGGTTTCAACAGGATAGGCCATAGACGTTTGTAGTAGGCGGGAACGAGGAACGAGGCTAGTTACATAGTACTCAGCTGGGTATTTTACTTGCTCGCAACTCGGGGGCCAATGGTTTTTCATATTTAGTGTGGTAGTAGACGACTAACACTACTGCAGGTAATCAGGGCGATCGGACCTAGGTATGATGATTGAGGTAAGGTGATTTTCGTTAGATATGAGTGGGATCATGATCTCTGGTCACTGTCAGAGGTTTGCATAAAAACCAGTTAGTGCCCGCCTTATTACTTCTCGTCTTTGAGACCATCTTCCAGGGTCTTTACGCTGTTTTTCACGCCCCTGGTCCGCCCCAGCCTCGTCTACGTACTGCGCCCTCTGGCCAACCGATAAGGAGAATGGTAAAACATAGTCTGCTAAGGTAATATCTGAGGATCTCTTCCATTTCCAAGGCCTCATCCTTTGGAGAATCATGTCAGGATCTCGACCGGACAACCAGCAATGATAAACTGAACTCATGGCTCGGGGCCCAGGAAGAGAAACACGTCCACGACCCTAGAAGATCACCACCTCATATTGTTCCAACAATAGCGCTTGCGGACGATGAGGCCGCCCAAACGGCAGTGAGAGCACCTAACTTGGGTGGGCAGAATCTAGTTTCGGTTAGCCAACATGGACTCATGGACTGGATATATTCATATGGGTGTCAGTGTTCACTTACTCTTCTAAGCTGAGTGCAATGAATCCAACCCAGAAATGCCACTGAGCAATCCAAAGGAAAACGGTTGCGATCGCTACGACGTGAAGCTGGATAGATGATTTTCGAAGACCCAAGTTATCCTGACGTTCCTCAACAGGGAGAGTACCGTACGTGGTGTACTGTTCGCCCTGGCCTCTCCCCTTCAAGGATGCTTCTTCTGGGGCCCTCCTGCCGTGAATTGAATGTTGTGCCACCGTCTCCTCGGACAGCAGCCAAGATTCCATATTCCACGCTCGAAATAGAGCGACAAATAAGCCAATAGCCACAATTAGCCAAACGCATGCCCCAGCATACATGAATAGTGCCGATGCTCCGTCCTCCAGGCCCTCCATGTATTCAAAGTCGAGGAGGTTGTGTTCCCACCCATACTTCACGGTCATGAACATGTAATACAATGAAAGAGATTGAAAGATTGTTTCTGCAAACAGGAAAGAGGCAACCTTCGCTTTGAAAGGTTTCCCGCCTGCTATCACTGTCATCAGTGATGGGAACCGAGGCATTGTGCACCAGAGAAGCATCAGCTGAAAGGCTGGAATGTGTTGATAGCCAATGGTAGCCTGGACTATGGACACATTGAACCAATTTGCAAGAAGTTGAATTGCGGTCATCGAGATCCCTGCGAAAACCCAACCTTGCGAACGTGGAAGCCGGAGCAACTGTTGTACAACTAGATCCATGCCTGTCTCCCGGACAAGGTATGGTGCAAGGAATGTAGCTAGATTGATCAGAGCGAAACATCCAAGTTTCCATTCCTTTGGTGGGCATGTTTCGATTGGCTTGGTAGATTTCGGATACCGGGCCGTGCCATTAGAGGGCTTGAGAGTCCATCGCCATGGGATCAACTCAAGACGAGTCGGAGCCGCAAGTTGTTGCCAATCTTCTGGCAGTCCGTGCCAGCCTTGCACATCGCTACAAAGGCTGTGCAGCCAGTCCAAATAATCTGCTCGGCCTTCGAACGTATGGCACGAACCTCCGCAGGAACCATAGCTGATGCCATGGCAGAAACAAGCCCTGTCAACGGCAGGTATGATTCTGCAGTAACCGTCGGAGTCAGTCTCACAAGCATCAGTTTCGCAATGGCCAGAAAGCTTAGTCACTTCGTTCGGCATATCCTTGACACATGTAGGCCATTGCCAGTCCTCGAGACGGATATATTCGAGACCCGGGGTTTTGAGTCCACTGGCCCAATTGTCAGGCACGGACTTCGGCCCACAAGTCGCATACATCCATAGTCGTTCTCTCGTCAAGCCTATTCCCCCCAGTCCTGGACATGGCTCATTGTTAGGGCTCACAGTGAACTCTGTACAAAAGCATTCTTTATCAAAATAGTCGCCAGCTGTAATGGTACGGTGAGTTCGATCGTAACCGACAGTCTCATAGTCGAGAGCGATCATGGACTGTAAGGCTTCACTGTATTCCCAAGGACGAGCGGCGTTTCCCGTATGTTTTGCCGCGGCGGTAAAACTACACGAGGCTATGACATGTTGAAATGCTTCTATCGAGGAAGCAGAATTCGATTCCGTCAGGCAGGTTGGCGCTTTGTCAATCACACTAAAGGACGCATACCCTTCAGCCAACGAGGTTGGAGAAATAGTTTCCAGCCCGTTCGCATCGCCGACCTCGACGAGCCATGTCCGGCCGGTAATTCCATGGACCCACTGGTATAACTGCGCTTTTGCCAGCACTGATCGGCTGCAGTATGGGAGGTAGTCTTTGATGACAGAGGGTGAGAACTCAATGCTGAGACAGCTAAGTTGAGTTAACCATTGGTGGTGTGTACAGATGATCCCGAAGTGAGAGGTACATCGATGGCTGGTACATTTGGTCATAGCACTCAACCAGGCGGACTGGTCTTGTTGAGCGACGCATTGTGGCATCGCGGCCAAGTCTTCTGGATTTACCCAACCATTACGATTGATTTGGGGAGTAAAGGTATTGTCCTCCCTGCTATAAACATCAATACCGGAAGGGTTGAGCGCTCCTGCTGTTCGAAAGTTAGTATCAAAGGTCGGAAGGCTATGACAGGGAAATACCTGTTGCTGCAACCTCGGAGGCTGCAGCCGTCAACACCAGAAGGCAGATATTAGACACTTTCATTCTATTCACAGGATAACTATTTGATCTGCCCTGTAGTTTGAAGTGGGTATTAAGTCAGCGTTGAAGCAGATTCAAGTCCATTTGAGCCTGATTTCATATCAGTTGGGAGCCTGATGTTGCGGGCGGCTAGTTGCATCATATGGCGGGGTAGACGAGGCTGAGCTTTCCTCTTGCCGCCGTTGCAACCTGCGTCACAACACCTCGCCTGAGGGTTAGCAATGGTAAAATGTCACGCGTGTGCTCAGGATACCTGGGTATCGAGGAGGAATGTGGTTGATCAATTGAGTGGGTGATCTACATTTAGTTTGATATACCTTGGTTTAAACTTGATATCCGGATTCCGCCATAGTGGCGTCTTAACGTGCTAAATGTGGTCGGATCAACTTATTAGTCCTCCAAGGCGGAATTCGACAACGGCGACACTGCTAACTGTATCCACCTTCACAGCGTAAGCAGGAAATTGTCGACTAGTTTCCATCGATGGAGCTGTCCATTCGATGCTTTCCAGATACGGTTTGTCTTCGATGCGCCAAACGGGAATAGAATATGTCGACAAATATTCTTCTCATCCTGTCTATCCCATTTACCACAGGGGTATCATTTTGTACAGACTCTCATTCAATCCTGTTCTCATGCACGCTAAATCTAGGCAAAAACGCCATACCTGTGCTGATGATGATTTTCTATGCCCAGTTCGTTGAAGGTGCTTCTAAAACTCGTTCTCATCGTTTCCTGCAACAATCACATTATTGATCTTGAGAACCTGTAGAGCACTGTCAGTCATATTCCCAAAATGTCCCAGCGAAGGGCTAGCAAAACTCACCATCCGACATAGCTGGGTGGCAAGGAGAAGCTGTTGTCTCTTTCCAATCAGAGGGTCAATGACAAAACTGTCACGCATATCTGTAGCATGTCAGCAGGGACTCTTGTACACATACTTGACTCAAATACATACCATTGTTTCCTGTTCCCATGCAATCCACACCCAACCGAGAGTTTTGCTCCTTCAACTGCCGTGACTTGACATCTGCCAATGTCTCAATCGGACTCAGACCCGAATTCTCTGCAAGAGCCATGGGAATAGCGTCAAGGGCATCTGCGAATGCTCGCATGGCATACTGCTCTAAGCCAGGAGATTTAGAAGCAGCATCTTCGACAGCAAGTGAACATGCAATCTCTGCTGCGCCACCACCATAAACAACTCGGTTGTCCCTCACCAAATTCCGGACGACGCAAAGGGCATCATGTAGAGATCTCTTGGCTTCATCAATGATCATTTTGTTACTGCCGCGGACGAAGACAGTGACGGCTCTTGTATTTGCGCATTCTTCGATGACCAGCATCTTTTCGCGTGTGGTACCGAAAGTCATCTCTCTGACAATGCCGGCTTTGCCGAGCTTTTCTTTGCTCAGGTCCTCAAATCGAGGCACAATTCTTCCATTTGTGGCAATAGCAATCAATTCAATTTCTGGCCCACCAACCCATCGCACGGCTGGAAGTTTGTTCTGGAGCAGGAGGTGATTGGCTTCATCATCGAAACCCCACTGGCAGATGACAAGGTTGGCACCGGTGGCTTTGATCAAGTCAATCATCTCGATGAACTTTGTCTTTTCGTAATTTTGTAGCTTCTTGAACTCCTCGACCGTAGAGATGTCAAGCTTATGCTTTGTCTTTGGTTTGGGAGGTTCAAAGGCACATGTTAGAATGGCGAGTTTGGCATCTTTGACTTCACTGGGCATCTGTGGATGAGAGAAGTCTTTATCGACAATGACTCCCTTGACCAGAAGAGAATCTTCTATTGAGCCACCAGCCTTGCCATCCACTTTAATGAGCTCGAAGTCGACATCTTTGCGTTCGAGATCAGCGACAGACATGACAGCGTCGACTGCAATCTTTGCAAATTGGTCATGGGCCTTGCTGACGATTTTACTTCCGAGACTGGTTTTAGCGACCTTTATCAGATTGTCTTGCTTTTCCCTGCTGAAAGTAATTTCATCGCTGATCTTGTCCAGATGAGCGACAGAAATTTCACATGCTTGGTCAAAGCCGTCAGCGATACGGATAGGGTGAATACCCTTATCGATCAAATCCGCAGCCTGGTCAAGTAGGGCAGCAGCGAGAACGACTACACCGGTTGTACCATCACCAATTTCGTCGTCTTGGGATTTCGACAATTCTACCATTAGCTTCGCGATAGGATTAGACAATTCCATTTCAGACATTATGGTTCGGCCATCATTGGATATTTGAATGTCTCCGTCTGGGGAGATGAGGATTTTATCGAGGCCTCGAGGGCCCAAAGAGGTTCGGACAATATTTGCAACGGTTCTCGCAGCGACAATGTGCTGTTTGACGGCATCGGTGCCGTGTGTTCGTTTCTTTGAGCCTTGATCTCTGACGACGATGAAGGGTCTTCCGGTTTCATCCTTCAGGACTTGGGCCTGCGACAGATCTAATTGCATTGCCATCTTTTGAATGTGTTGAAAAACAGGTCCACCGTGGCGATCGCCTCTCGACCACTACTTCAGAAAAGAGGGCGGGGTGAAGGATGAGGTTGTGTGGTGCGGGTGGATGATTTTGGGAAGAGATAACTCGCAAGGTCTGTATATCTTCTGATCCCTTCTTGTATGCGCCTAGTTCGCGACTGAGGAAAGAGTCTCAATATGTTGTGCTCGTTGGCATGTTATGCAAGTGTTCATCTGCCTGAAATTTTTGGGATCTCCAAAAGTGCCCGCAAAGGACCACCAGCGCAGCCTGTTTTGGCCTGTGTAGCCAAGACTGTGGAGGAACAGCAAGTCGAGGGGATGTAAAGCGGCATGGAGCTAGTCCACTAGCGTGGGATAAGTAACATTCAATGGCTGTCATTTTCACCTCAAGTAGTGCCTATTTGGCGCTAAAATGTTGTCCTAACCCCGCCTTTGGACCCAATGAAATCGGATTTCAGCCACCTGCCAGCCGTTCCTGATTCTCCCTGTCGTCCATGTCCACAGCACAAGCTGTTGGCGCATTGTGGTCTTCTCTTTGCGCGCCGTCATCTAATTTCCAACCCATCTCAGATCCTTACTCTGTGCCTTCTGGCGATTTAGATCAACATTACTTCAAGTACGGGGTGTCTTGACACACCTGAGAATCTTTCGTCCTGTCTGCGCGCGCGCCGTGTGTTTTCCACCCTGCGGTCTTCCCAATGCCTCCAAACTTCCGTAGGTTGACATAAACTCCTCAAGCCAGCCCATCCACTCTTGACTCTCCGAAGCCGTCGCGTCGCCTTACTGACAAGTGCACTCCCATTCGCAGAAGAATCTGAACCGGAACCAGATCCTCTTAGCGACGGGGATTCAGACGATCTTCCATCCCAAGCCGCCAAGGCGACGACCCATGGTCAATTGAACGGGGAACCGAAGGATAGTGTAAAAGATGTTGACACGCTAAGTGGTCGAGGCGAGATCGAGGATGCTTCCGACTCTGATGATGATGAGCAAGGTGACGAGTATAACGTGGAAGCAATCCGGGGCCACCGATTTGTGAAGGGCCAACTACTGTACCAGATCAAGTGGCAAGGATATCCTGAGAGCGACAACACTGAGGAGCCTGAGAGCAATCTTTTGCCGTAAGATCCTCCCCCTGATCACTATGCAGCCTCCTTGCCCAATCTCGCTCTTCTGACGTATACCTCTATCATTCTAGACATGCCCGTCAGATTCTCGCCGATTACCACCAATCCATAGGAGGCGTACCAACACCCGGTGTCAAGAAATCCAAATCTAAGCAGTCACTCCGTCGGCACGCATCACCCGATGAGTCTCCTGCTCCCGCAAAACGACAGAAACGCAATGGATCCTTGGGCCACTCCGATCCAACAGAGTCATGGACACCTAAAAAGGAGGATTGGGAGCCACTGGTAGAGAAGATCGAAACCGTAGAGAAAGACACCACCGGCCAGCTCGTTGCATATGTCGTCTTCAAGAACGGCAAGAAAACAAAAGTGGGCATGGACAAGATCTACCGCCATTGTCCTCGCCCCATGCTCAATTTCTACGAAAACCATCTCAGATTCTCCTAAGTCAATCTGAGACGTTTCCTAGGAAGATCCCGGGCCCTGTTGGTCGTTATCCAAGGACTTACAAGGCCCAAGATCTCCTACTTCAGCGTCCCCTCCTGACGGCCTGTACAATAATTTCAAACCCACCATCAACATTCACCCTGCTTAGTGAGCATCATGCCAGATTCACTCTCGACATTTGCATTTGCAACTATGATTTTTATCCTTCAGCCGGGCGCTAGGAGCTGTATGCAGCGCAATGGGCGTGGCAAATTACGGCAACATGGTTTTCTGGACAGCTATTCAGGAGGTGGAAGCAATCTCATTGGCGCAAACAGTGTTGCCTTTCAGACGGCACAGCGTTCAGTCCGGGTATTTTCGAGCATAAGCTCTACCCACCTCACACCCGTTGGAGTCTTTCAGCGATTGGTCTCGTTCGAGAAACATGAGGAACCAGGCTTCTGATCAGCAAGATGCGGCTTCGCGCCATTGGCTCATGCTTTTCAAGATGACTGGAAGGCAGAAGGAAATGACCAATCTTCATTGGACAAGCGAGGAAACTTTAGGATACCTTTGCTTTAATTAACTCTTGAGGTAGATAGCCGAATGTCCAAAGCCAGTTCTTCTGCCCGCAGAGATCGGCGCTCTGCTTTAACAAGAATGGGACCCGCTTGGACTTGGGAGTTGGGAGCAGCCTTGCTCCCGATGAGGGTACGGAGTGCTTGAGTGTGTATTCTAGTTCCTCCCCTGGGCATGCAGATATGAATATGCTCTCCTGGCTACTGTATCAACCGAGTATCATCGCCTAGCATAGAGGAGACTCGACTTTTGGAGTCGCCTTTTCCCAGATACAAGGAGTACAAACATAGAGTTCATACGCAGTCGGTCCTCCTACTTGTGCTCCACGGTGCCGTGTGGGACCCGGAGGAGTGCGAGAACTCAAGGATCTTCGAGACCAGGGTCAGTAAGTATAGTGGTCTACAGACTAGAAGGGAGAGGGAGTCTACGTAGCGCAATTGCGTTGGGTAGAATTGGATAGAATTGAACATTGAGAAAAAGTTTCAGACGGGGAAATGTCACACAAGGTACGGAGTAGATAGGAGTCAAGGTATGCCTGTATCTCATTTGACAGTCATTGAACAAGCTGATTGGGATTTTTTCTGGCTTCAATTGGACCCAACTAGTGAGACGCCTAGTAGTTCTCCACTATCCTTGCGACACCATCGCCTTCTCGCCTCCTTTTCACGTTCCGTGCAAGCAGCCTTGCGGACTATTTTAGGTTTTGTCCATCGTCTTGGCTCGGCCGTCACGAGTCTAGGAGCTGATCCAGGAAGATCAGGCGGGCATCGCACGCATGCGTGCCATGTTTTTGGATAAGGGCGTTCATATCATTCGAGTTGTGGCTAAATAGTAAATTATCATCTTCGGCTGTCCACACACCGGGCAGGCTCTGCGGGATAATGATCTCCATGCCTGGTATGAATTTATCTCGCCGCTTATACTTTTGAGGGAGCTGATTGAGGATGATAACGACCACTTCGCTAGCAAGATCAAAGTCGAAAGTTGCCGCTTCTAGGGCTTTGAAAAGGATGCTCTTTAATGTAAGGCGGTGGACGCCAGTGTGGAGAGCCTCCTGAGAAGCGAACCAGCGCGAGGTTTGAGGTCCGCCTGATTCTTGTGGTGATGCAGACTGGGATTTGGGTCTCCTCTGGCTGGGAGGGGAGGGAAGGTGGAGATCCGCCACCATTGAATCGTGTTGGGGTTCATCTTTGACTTTTGCTTTTCCTTTTCCTTTTCTCTTAGTTTGTGATATCTCCGAGTCGTGAGAATCCTGGGCATGCAGCTCGTCATCGCCGAACTGGTCGGGGTTATAGCCAAGTGCCTTTTCCCAACCTCCCTCTGGTTCTGGAAGTTCAAAATCAAGATATGACTCATCTAGGCCTTCATCCACATCGAGAAAAAGCGCCTGTGTTGAGGTTCGCCGCTCCTTGCCTTTCGTCAACTTTGAGGTTGCGCCAGGCGGTTGTTCTTCCACCGCACTATCGAATTCATCAATGGTTTCCGGGGCAGTCTCAAATCTGTCAAATCTGGTGCGTGTCTGAGGATTTCCATCGTCTGATGCGGTTGAGCGGTCTGAAGGCTCGAGCGATGACGACACATTACTCAAGTCCTTCCTGGAACCGTTATCGCTCAGTAGATGAACACTGATGGGACTCGTCTGTAGGTCATGCGGACCTTCATTTAGGTTCAGTGACTGTGATGCCAATTGGCCAGCTGACTGGGCAGCAGTTTCATCAAGATCTTCGTCGCCTAATAGGAAGGGCTCTGATTGAAGAGTGCCCTGGCTGTCTTTCCGCAGAGAGGCTTCGCAAAGCTGTGGCGAAATGGATTCGTCATCTCTCGAATTGAAATTCGCAGGTTGTTGGAAAAGATGCCGATCCGATTTCGTCGACGATTGGGTTGGGAGGTCGAGATTTCCTGGCTCATCACGTATCCTACGCTTATCTCCCTTTGATTTCGTTGGGAAAGAGAATTGAGGTGTCGGATCTGAGCGACGTGTTGTATGGCTGTCAGTAGAGGATTTGCTTTGTTGCAACGATTTGAGAGACGCATTTAAGGGTTCTGTTGATTCTGGCTGTGCAGAAAACCCTGTAGCCAGGTTTTGTGAATCAGTTTGTGTGGACTCTTGTGATGTAGATTGTGACTGACTTCCCCTTCCAGCTCTGCGCTTTCTGGCTTCGTTAGGTGTTGGGACGCGAGCGAGCGTTGGGGAGTCAGGCCTAAATGCAGGTGACTTGGCTTCGGCGAGTCCTGAATCTCCCCTTTCAGAAAAATCTGGATCTTCATTTGATGTTATCGGTGAAGTCCCACGGTGCACATAGTTGGATACTGGTACAGCGATGGACCGCTGTGGTACAGAAATCTGAGGGGTGCGTGTGTCTGTCTGTCTGCTTGGAGGATCATCATCCTCTGGATCATCGATCACCTGGAGTGCAGAAGTTGACGGCCTGGGGACTCCTGCAACTCTCAAGAAGATAGCACATTTAGCACAGACGCGATTTCCTTTATGATCAAGGTGCCATCCGGTTGACTTGATTTCATGGCAGAAGTCACATTCTTTCATACTGGAATTGATTGGCCTGTCAACGGTTCCAGTATTCCTTAGTGGCCCTCTCTTAGGAGCGTTTGCACTCGGAAGTAGGTGTTCTTGAGCCAAATATGGAGCAACCTCCGTAATGGATAGGTTGTTTCTCCGGCAATATTCAGGCACCGCGACGCTTTCAAAGTAAGCTTTCCATTCCTGAGGAGTATGTCCTGTCCAGTCCTCAGACGAAGCGAGGGCGGCCCATGCTTGTGCAAAATCCCCAGATGTCACATTGGTGAGCTTGGGAACGAGGTGATACAACTGCTTCCCTTCCTCGACAGTAAAAGGTTTTCGACTCGCTTCATATTCAATTTCCGGAGAAGTTTCCAAAACGGGCACGGTTTCAAATCGATCACTCCCATGGGGGATTTCCAGATCCTCGGTTCTTTGCCTTTTTGTCGGTGAGCGGGCTAAGCTACTTCTCATCTTGATCCTTTCCTTCTGAGGAGTTGGATTTTCCCGACGCATCTCTCGTATTATCTTGCTCGGTAGATGTTCCAAAGGATCTCTGCTTCTGCTAGGACTTTGATTCGATCGCCCCACCGGTCGGTCAACTCTGGTATTGGTTGGCCTGGCATTGTCACGTAGCGGGGGTTCATCGGCTTCGACACCCTCTAAATCTTGTCTTGGTCGCTTCCGTTGTTGGACAGAACGGCCTGTTGGAGATTTCGATGATCCCGGAAGTGGCTGGGCCTCCTCTGCGAGTGGAGTTATGGTTCTGTTTTGAAATCGGGTATGCTTGATATACCTGTCGCGCCAGCTCTGAAAGGTATGCCTCGGATTGACACTTTCCAATTGTTTGTAGATTTCATTGCCTTTCCAAGCAAGACCTTGGTCTACATAAGGCTGGACCCAGTCCCATAGTTGCTGATCGTCCTCATTGGTGAAGGGGGTTCTTCCATGCCTTGGTGCGGTGGTAGTGCTACCCACTGGCCTAGAGACCCGTGTGGCGGGACCCACAACATGGTCGGCGAGATTCTCCAGCACAGCCTTCCGAATAGAGTTTTCGACATACTTGTAGGAATGAGTACCTGGAGCGTTGTTCTTTTTGGCGTGATCAACGAGCCTTACATCGGCATCCTTGTCCATAGCGACAATCACTGCACCATTGTTTTCGGCATTTTCGATGAGCCACTTTCGTTGAGGCACGCTGTGAGCGAACCAAAGCCTCTGGCCAGCAAACAAGGTGTTGGCTGATCCATCTTCAGTGTCTGCACGTTGGACCCCATCATAGACGATGTTTGAAGTCATCTTTGGAGTTGTGGGAAAGAGCGACACGTGTTGATGGAGGTGATGTGCATCGGATAGTTGCTGACGCGCTGTCAATTGGTCCGAGCAGCAACAAGAGGCGGGGTAGTGGCACGAAAACACGTGACTTGACATAAACGAACCCTAAAGGGGAAAGCGCGACAAAGGGCCGAACAAGACGGAATGAGAATGGAGAATGGAAAGAGGAGATCCGAGGAAGGAGCGATGGGGTGATCGGGGAAGGAATGACGCGGATGAACAAAGCGGAATAATTCAGCGGCCGCGGCAACCGCACAAGGAACAGAAGCAGCAAAGAAGTACCTGGGGTAATATAGCAGCAGAATGCAGAGAATCAGTCATTAGTTCAAAAGTTGTGCTCAGATCGCTGCAGGCCGGGGAGAATTGGCAATTTGGGGCATTGATTCCCGTTGCCGTAGATAAAGGCCTTTGAATTAAAGCTGCTCCGATTCGTGGTGCCGAAAGAGCCCAGCACACCCACACTCCTCACTGCTCCGTACTACTCCTCCAGCACCCACATCTACCCGTGACCCTGAACTATCTCTTGCCTGTGCCTGCGCCTGCGACCCTTGCTCCTGCCTCCTGCCACCTGCACCCGGGCCCCAAGATTTCCCGAACCGAACAATTTTGTCTCCTCAGAATTGACCGTCACTACCACTACCGACACATTATTGCGTCCACATTCACCTGCAATTCACCTTCTATCTCATTCCATTTCTCTCTCACGTCTTCTCTTCGCCCTTCTGTCTGATCAATTCTACCATTATCACAACCTCCTTCTGACGACCTCAAGTGCTCTCGTACACTGTCAACGCCATCTCGAACCCATTACCCCAACCCTTCCCACACATTCTCATCAATACCAACATGTCTCAAGAATTGACCTACGCCGAGGTGTCAAAGCACTCGAGCAAGAAGGATCTCTATGTGGTCATCCACGACAAGGTCTACGACACCTCATCCTTCGTTGACGAGCATCCGTAAGTCTTGATTTGATGGCCCCCTCATTCATTGATCTCACACCACCACTATCAAAACACCTGTCTCTGTTCAGTCCCCACCGGTTCCCTGCCCCACATTGAATTTCTCAGTCACTGCCCTTGCCCACCACAGATCGCAAAGCACTCCCAACTAACTGTTTGCCCCAGTGGTGGTGAAGAAGTCCTACTCGACGTAGCTGGTCAAGACGCAACCGAAGCCTTTGAAGATGTTGGTCACTCCGACGAGGCTCGTGAGATCCTCCAGGGTCTGTTGGTCGGAACATTGAAGCGTGTCGCTGGTGACCCTGCTCCTAAGGCCGCTGGCACTGACAAGATCTCTGCTGGTCCTGGAAAAAGCGGCGCTGACACTGGTTCTGGAATAATGATCTACGCTTTCCTCGTCCTTGGAGCCGTTATCGCATATGCCGCCTACGGTTTTGTCCAAGGTCAAGATGCAAAATAGATACGGGGACAGTCTTCAAAGGAGCCTTCATTCATGCTTGGGGTATTTATTTTGGAGTTTATGGTCCTCTGTTTTCAAAGGACAACGGAGAAACATCAAGTCTCGGTGATATCATTGCACACCTTGAGACCCAGCTGTCAATTGTCAACCTGCGCAGAGCCTCGCAACCCAAATCCGCCTTTTGTTTTCCCAACACACAGATCGTCTGATTTTCTACATATCCATCCGGCACCATAGACATCTGTTCCCACCCAGATCAAATTTCACGACCCTGTCAAAGAAAGCAATCTTGCACCTCCTAATACATTACTGAGCTTGGCAC
>Ga0105239_10002015_pt1 | contig 26351 bp, 20 predicted proteins | sample KBSC44metaG_FD_92761 | JGI IMG/M metagenome (GOLD analysis project Ga0105239, IMG submission 92761) | Corn rhizosphere microbial communities from Kellogg Biological Station, Michigan, USA - KBS C4-4 metaG | ecosystem: Host-associated > Plants > Roots > Rhizosphere > Soil | place: Michigan, USA...
GGAAGGGTACCTATCCCTTAAAGAGCTAGGCACCCTTCCAACTGTTTTATTCTGATGTGCCGCCGTATACGGGTCCGTACGTACGGTGGTCAGAGGGGACGGCGCAGGAAATAATCCTGCGCCCCCCACTCACTTTCGGTTATCCCAACTACTGCATCAGCAATATGGTCTGGCTGGCGGTAGACTGTCCGTCGCTCCACACCAGCTTGTAAATCCCTTTATTGAAACGGCTAACGGGGATGATCATCTGCTTCACCCCGCTGCTTACCGGTATCGTCAGCACTACATGTCCGGACGCGTCCGACAGTACGAACCTGGAAGGCGCCGTCGTCTCCGGTACCTGAACGGTGAGCGTTCCATTCGTGACAGGGTTTGGATAGACCGCCAGGTCGCGGTGGGCATGCTTGAAGGTGAAGGAGCCGGAAGACACACCTATTCCCCTGGCATTGGTCATCTTTATCGGGCCGGATGCACCCGTACCCACCGTCGCGGTCACCACCGAGTCAGAGAGCACCGAGAAGGAGGCGGCTGACGTGCCACCGAACCTGACCAGCGTCGTGCCCCTGAAATGGGCACCGTGTATCGTAACTACCGTTCCCGTAGTCCCCGAGGTCGGCGTAAAGCTGCTGATCGAAGGCGGCGCCGTCGGCAGTCCCTGTGAGAAGATGAACCCGCCCAGGCTGTCCGTGCCTGTTGGCGAAGATACCTTTACCTGCCCGCTGGCCCCTGAGCCTACGACGGCAATGATCAGGCTGTCGGAAACGATCGTAAAGGACCTGGCCGATACGCCACCAAAACTAACGGCGAACACGCTGTCGAAATGGACGCCGACAATGCGCACCTGGTCGTTGACCGTAGCGGTATCCGGGAAGAACAAGGCAATATGCGGTGTGTTCGACGGCGGCGCGACAAACGTGAACTGGTTCGCCGATACTCCCTGACCAGCCTGGTTGATAACCTTGATGGCGCCCGTTGCCCCTGCGCCGACTACGGAGCGAATCACCGAGTCGGAAAGGATGGCGACGCCGCTCGCGCTGACGCCACCGAACTGTACGCTGATCGTGGTAAGGAAATGCGCCCCTATCAGCGTAACCTGGGTCCCCGTAGTCCCCGAATCCGGCGTAAACAAATTGATCACCGGCGGCTGGACTGGTGATGACGTGATGAAGATAAACCCAGTCAGGCTGTCGGTACCCCTGGCTGAAGACACTCTTACATACCCGCTGGCCCCAGTACCCACAACGGCCCGGATCAGGCTGTCGGAGAGGACGAAGAACGACCGGGCTGTCACGCCGCCAAAGCTGACGGAGTTGACGCTGTCGAGATGGGCGCCGACGATCTGGACGGTGTCATTGGTTCTCGCGCTGTCGGGGAAGAACGACGTAATGTGCGGCGCGGCCGGCGGCGGTGGTGCGATGAAGGTGAACAGGTTGGCCGCTACACCAGGACCGGCCCGGTTAAAGACCTTCACGGCGCCGGTTGCTCCTGCGCCTACTACGGCATGGATCACCGAGTCAGAAAGGACAGAGAATGAGCTTGCACTGACACCACCAAACAGAACACTTGTCGTAGTCAGGAAATGCGCGCCTCTCAGCGTGATCAGGGTCCCTGTGGCGCCGGAATCCGGCGTAAATGAATTGATCACCGGAGGCTGAACAGAAGGCGGCAGAAAGACGAACCCGCTGAGACTATCGGTATACACGGAGTCAGAGACCCGTACAAACCCCGAGGCTCCATTACCGACGATCGCCTGGATCAGGCTGTCGGAGAGGATCGTGAAAGACTGGGCCGATACTCCGCCAAAGCTCACGGCCTGCACGCCATGAAAATGAATGCCGTGAATAGACACGGTATCGTTCTGCCTGGCGCTGTCGGGAGAGAACGATAGGATGTTCGGATGCTGTGCACGCGTCAGCAGGAACATCGGAAGCAAGACAACAAATAAAAGGAGTTTTTTGAGCGCCCCGCCAAAATGGGGGCAGGCAGCTGAGGCCGCCAGATCGTGTTTCGGGTAGACATGAGGCATAGGAAAGGAAATTTATGCTTTAAGGTAAGGAAGAATAGGGAAGATTCTTTGTTATGAGATAATTAATTTCTAAAACACAAACTCCATCACCGATACATCATGCATCAATTCCCGTGCGACACTGCGGTGGTTCTTCTCCGCACCCTGCACCACCCACTCGCTGGTAATGATATTATCCATCATGGACTTGGACTGACGGATACGCTTGAATTTCAGGTGATGAGACCTGAACAGGTCTTCAAAACGGTGTAGCGTATCATAGTCGAACCTGCAGATGATCTTGTAGTTCCTGATCTGGTTGACCCGGTCGATCCAGCCTTCCACGAGGCTGAAAAGGAAAAGCACCAGCAGGACCAGGCCGCAGGCGACGGTCGCGATCAGCAGATAGCCCGCGCCGATAGCCATGCCGAGCGCCGCCGTTACCCAAATCATCGCGGCCGTGGTGATGCCGCTGACCTTGCTGGATATATCGCCCTTGAAGATGACGCCGGCGCCTACAAAGCCGATGCCGACCACGACATTGGCCGCAATGCGGTCTGGCGTGCCCGGGGGGCCGATCAACTTTGAGAGCAGGGTAAAGAGCGCGGCCCCGAGGCAGATCATCGTCAGTGTCCGGAAGCCTGCAGATTTACTGCGGTATTCCCGCTCAGCGCCGAGGAGGCCGCCGATCAGTACGGCCAGCAGCAGTTTGCCAATGATCTCCGGTGCGATGCCCATCTATTATTGTTTGGTGGAAAAATAGCCCGCCTTATAGGCCTTGAAATATTCCTGGTAGTCCTTCTTTACCTGCTCGGCATAACCCTGCGCGTATTCCAGCAGTCCTTTCTGCCAGTGGCCGTCCCGGCCAAAATTCATCAGCTCGTCGGGCGAAGCCGCGCCCTGGCGGCCCGCGGTCCGCAACTGGGCGCTCGCCGTCAGAAAGGCCATATCCTCGATGACACAGGCGATATCGTTATAACGGTCCCGGATGACCAGGAAGTCGATCTTGTCGGCAGTGGGCTGCAGCTCTTTTACGACGTAGGGAGCGCCGTCAAAGACGGTCGTGCTCAGCAGCGCGGGAACAATGTTTTGCATCCTGTCCTGGATGGCCACGACCCGCTCGGCCTCCGAACCCCAGGCCGGCTGGGGATTGTTCAGGTAGGGTTGCAGTGAGGACGGCTTGGACTCTTTCATATCGATCAGGAGGTGCTTCCTGGGTTCTTTGCTGTTGCGCAGCAGAAAGGCATAGCGCTTTACTCCGAGACTACCGGTGCCGGCAACACGAAAACAGGCGTCGATCACCTGGTATCTCCCTTTGAGCAACGGGTATTTCTGCATCCACTGAGTGAGGTGCGCCATCAGGATCTTCCTCGTCGTGGTCTCCGTCTTGTCGATGGAAAAAAATCGGACGTTGTCCAGCCGCAGCTGCAGCTTGTCGCCCCGGCCATCTTCAGTCCGCTGGCGGATCAGCTCTTTCTGTTTGCGCTCTGCTACCTTCTCTAAAAAAGTCCTGACGATCCCGTTGGCGGTCTCATGCTCGAGATAACGGGCCTTGCCCCTGGCAAGCGTGGAAGAATAGATCCGGAGGAAATAGTCCGCCATGTTCTCCGCCTCCTTCTTTTTGATGCCCAGCGAATCGAAGCCTACAAAGATGCTCGTGATGATGCGGCTTACCTCCCAATCAACGGGCGCCAGTACACCTTCGTCAAAATCGTTGACGTCGAAATAGACGAGCCGGTTGTCTCCCTTATAGCTGCCAAAATTCTCCAGGTGCAGATCGCCGCAGACCCAGCTGACGGGATAGGTTGGCAGCGTCTTGCTGCCACCCAGGTCTTCGTAATAGAGATGACAGGTGCCCCGGAAGAAGCGGAAGGCATTCTCTGCCATTTGCTGGTATTTCAGCGCGAGGTATTTTGGAATGCGGTCGCTGTTGAAGGATTTGATACGGTCGGGGATGGTAGACACGTCTTATTCTTTCGTGAAAGGTAGGTAATAATTAGGAATTGCCCCGTATCTTGCAGGCCATGTCGTCCCTCAATAAATATCTCTCCAAGGCAAAGGCAGTCGCCCTTGTCCTGCTGCTGGGCTGGGCTACCGGTTGCCGTCAGCCGGATGCGCCGGAATACTACGGCTTTCAGGATCCGCAGATCGGCCACAACGGGTCGCTGACCACGCTGGCTACGACCCTGAAGTTCTACAATCCCAATTCCTATGCGCTCAAGCTCCTCCACGCCGACGTCGACGTATCCCTCAACGGCAAGCCAGCGGGGCATTCCGTGCTGGACTCGACGATCCTCATCCCGATGAAGGATACCTTCTTCGTGCCCGTCTCGATGCAGGTCGACATGCGCAGCATATTCAGCAACGCCCTGTCCATGTTGATGGAGAAGCAGGCAACGATCAGCCTGGACGGCCATGTCAAGGTCAAACGAGGACTCTTCACCTTTAACCGTCCTTTCCACTACGACGGCAAACAGGACCTGAACAGCCTGCTCCAGGGCGGCGGATTCTGACAAAAACCACACAGGCATGAGCACTATTCGCAGGCAAAGCATCATCTCATCGGGTATAGTGTATCTCGGCTTTGCGTTGGGGGCGTTTAACACCTTTCTCTACGCAAAGGGGGTGGCCCCGGCTCAGTACGGCCTGGTAACGATGTTTCAGTCGGTTGGCACGATCATCTATTATTTTGCTAACCTCGGCATGCCGACCTATATTGTCAAATTCTATCCATATTATGCCGATCACCTTTCGGTCCGCGAAAACGACATGCTGGGGCTCAGTATGCTCAGTACGATCGTCGGATTCATCCTTGCCATTGTTGCAGGCATCATCCTGAAGCCGTTTTTTATAGAGATTTACAAAACAAATTCCGCCGAGCTCATTCACTATTATTCCTGGATATTCCTGTTTGGCTTGGGCCTTACTGTGTATTCCCTGCTCGAGTCCTATGCCTGGCAACTTAAGGAGTCGGTGCTGACCAGCTTCCTACGTGAGATAATGTTCAGGGTTGTGGCAGCGGTGATGCTGGTGCTGGTTTTTGCCAGCGTGCTGGCTAATTTCGATGTCTTTATCAAGATCTATGCTTTCAGCTATTTCTTTATTGCCCTGATCCTGGCAGTCCTGCTGATCCGCAATGGTCAGCTTCGCTTTGTTTTCAAGCCAAGCCGTGTAACTAAGCGGCTTTTCCGCAAACTGGTCCCAATGGTCCTGTTCGCCTGGGGCGGTCTGCTGCTCTTCAACGTCAGCACCTTCTTCGCACCCCTGGTAATTGCTGCCGCTGTGCCAGAAGGCCTGAAATATGCCGCTGTCTATAATTTCGCTCTGTACATGACCAGTATAATTCAGGCGCCTCAGCGAGCTATCAACGCCGCGGCGACAGGTCCATTGTCGCAGGCCTGGAAGAACAAGGACTATGGCAGGATCCAGCGCATCTATAGCCGCTCTGCGATCAACCAACTGATCTTTTCCCTCGCCATATTCACGCTGATCTGGCTGAACTTTACCGATGGGGTAATGACCTTTCATTTGCCGGACACCTATCTGGCGGCCCGCACCGTGTTTCTTTATATCGGCCTCAACAAGGTCATCGACATGGGTACCGGCCTGAATACCCAGATCATCGGCGCCTCCATCTACTGGCGCTTCGACTTTGTGACAGGGATGATCCTGCTGGTTCTTACACTGCCGTTGAACTATTTTCTTGCCTTACGTCTGGGGGCGGTAGGTCCGGCCATCGCAGACCTCATCACTTTTTCGATCTATAACGCCATCCGCTGGACCTTTCTCTACCGCAAATTCAAAATGCAGCCCTTCGACAAACGAACGCTGTACGCCCTTGCGCTGGCCGTCGCCTGCTACGCCGCTGTGCACCCGATATTCGTCCGCTACCACGGCTTTGGCTGGATCGTGTTCCGCTCGGCCACCTATGTCGTCCTCTATGGCGCCGGAGTGCTGCTGTTGCGACTCTCCGAAGACGTCATTCCCGTCTGGAACACCGTCAAGAAAAGGCTGGGACTGTAAAGGAGTCTCCGGGGTATTTTCGTACCTTTGCGGCCCTATATGAAGTATCATAACGAGATCACCAAACGCAAGACGTTCGCCATCATATCCCACCCCGACGCCGGGAAAACGACCCTGACCGAGAAATTCCTGCTCTTCGGAGGCGCCATCCAGACGGCGGGCGCAGTAAAGAGCAACAAGATCAAGAAGCACGCTACTTCGGACTTCATGGAGATCGAACGCCAGCGCGGTATCTCTGTGGCGACATCGGTCATGAGTTTCGAATATAAGGGTATGCTTATCAACTTGTTGGATACTCCCGGTCACAAGGACTTTGCCGAGGACACCTACCGGACCCTGACGGCCGTCGACAGCGTCATCCTCGTCATTGACAGCGTCAACGGCGTCGAAGCCCAGACGCGCAGGCTGATGGAGGTCTGCCGGATGCGCGATACTCCGGTGATCGTGTTTGTCAACAAGATGGACCGGGACGGGAAGAACCGGTTCGACCTGCTGGAAGAGATCGAGAAAGAGCTGAATATCGCCCTCCATCCCATGGGCTGGCCCATCAACAGCGGCAAGGACTTCAAGGGCGTTTACAACCTGTACGACAAGAACCTGATCCTTTTTACCGCCAACACCAAGGCCACAGACGAGGACACCCTCAGCTTTGATTCGCTGGATACGCCTCTCCTGGACGATAAGATCGGCGAAAAGGACGCAGCTACCCTGCGCGAGGATGTCGAGCTCGTAGACGGCGTTCACGGACAGCTGAACGTCGAAGACTACCTGGCCGGGAAAGTGGCGCCGGTATTCTTTGGCAGCGCTATCAATAATTTTGGCGTCCGGGAGATGCTCGACACCTTTATCCGCATCGCCCCCAGCCCCCGTAGCCGGGAGACGTCCACCCGGCACCTGGACGTGGAAGAAGACAAGTTCAGCGGCTTCATCTTCAAGATACACGCCAACCTCGACCCCAAACACCGCGACCGTATCGCCTTCCTCCGCGTCTGCAGCGGGAGGTTCGAACGCAATAAATACTTCCACCACGTCCGCCTCGACAAGGACGTCCGGTTTAGCAACCCTTATACCTTTCTAGCCCGGGACAAGGATGTCATCGAGGAGGCCTTCCCCGGCGATGTGGTCGGCCTGTTCGATACGGGAAATTTCAAGATAGGGGATACCCTCACCGAAGGCGAGAACTTCTTTTTTACCGGGATACCGTCCTTTTCACCTGAGATATTTAAGGAGGTGATTAATAAGGATCCAATGAAAACCAAACAGTTAGAGAAAGGCCTCCTGCAGCTTACGGATGAAGGGGTCGCCCAGCTCTTCACCCAGTACGGCGGCAACAAGAAGATCATCGGCTGCGTCGGTGAGCTCCAGTTCGAGGTCATCCAGTACCGTCTCCTGCACGAATACGGCGCTTCGGTGCAGTTCAACGCCCTGCCTTTCTACAAGGCCTGCTGGATCACCAGCGAAGACCAGAAAAAGCTGGAGGATTTCACCCGGTTCAAGCACGCCAATATCGCCGACGACAAAGACGGCTACCTGGTCTACCTGGCACAGAGCGAATGGTTCCTGAACACCGAGCGGACAAACAACCCTGCGATCGAGTTCCACTTTACTTCAGAGATCCACAAATAATAAACTTTCAAAATATTCTTGAAGTAACTACGGGATGTAACCAGCGAATGTTGTAACTTTCTACCATTCCTCCGTTGCTATCCCCAATACCTTTAAAAATACTACAGGGGCTCGCCTGATCGACTGCCCCTGTAGCTATATTTCAATGTTCTTCGTTCTTATTGATTGCCTACCCGCTCAAGTGAGAATTGACCGGTTGAGGTACCGCCGGTGGTATAGGTCCAACGCCCATTGGACAGTGTACCGTTCGCTGCACTGTATTTTGCGGTGATATGCTGTGTGTTGGTTGGCGACGACAAGTCGGTCGAATGGACATCGCAAGAGAAAGTCGAATCTGCTGACAGCGACCATGTTCCCGTGGCCGTCCAAATTTGGCCGTTCGAACCGCCGCCCTGTTGAATGATCGTGTGGTCGGGGAAAATGCTAAAACCATAGTAGTAGCTGCTTCCGGACGGGTTGCCGTCAATGGTATAAGTTCCTACCCATAAGCCGACGATCGGGTTTTTAGGATTGGTAATGACGAGCGTATCGATCTTGATGACCGTGTCCTTTTTTACGATGGTGTCCTTGTAGATAATCGTTGTCGTGTCGCGGATTGTCGTTGTTGTGTTAGTACTCTTGGTGCAAGAGCTAAAGGAATAGACTAAGGCTAATAGAGCCAGGGGCCCGAGAAGGTATCTCAATTTCATAACTACGGTTCTTTAGTTAAAGGTTTTGCCCAAAAATAGATGAAAACTATCAGAGCTGCAATAGTGATGCGTCTTTGGGATGATTCTAAGGCATTCTTTAACACACGATTATGTCAAAAACCTGCACGTCTGTTGACGTTCTATGCACGGCTATTGCCAAAATCGACACGGTAAAATTTTTTTAAATGGCCACCCCGGTATAGTTGTGTGGGGAGATCCTCTTCAATTCCCTTTTCAGGGTCGCCGATATTTTGAGTCCGTCGATAAAGGCATGTATCGATTGTTTCGTGATCCCGGCCTGTCCACGCGTCAGCTCCTTCAACGCCTCATAAGGCTTTGGGTAGTTTTCGCGGCGCAGCACCGTCTGAATGGCCTCAGCGACCACGGCCCAGTTGTCTTCCAGGTCCTGCCTGACCTTCGCCTCATTCAGCACCAGCTTGTCCAGTCCCTTCTCGATGGATTTCAGCGCGAGAATGGTATGTGCAAAAGGCACGCCTACATTGCGGAGCACCGTGCTGTCTGTCAGGTCGCGCTGCAGACGGGATACCGGCAGCTTGGCGGCGAAGTGTTCAAGCAGCGCATTGGCTACGCCCAAATTCCCTTCTGCGTTCTCAAAATCGATCGGGTTCACCTTGTGCGGCATGGCCGAACTGCCTATCTCGCCTTTCTTCGTCTTCTGTTTGAAATAGTCCATCGAGACATAGGTCCAGACATCCCGGCAGAGGTCGAGGAGGATGGTGTTGAGCCGTTTGATCGCGTCGAAATGAGCGGCCAGGTTGTCGTAATGCTCGATCTGGGTGGTGTATTGCTGACGCTGAAGCCCCAGCGTGCCTTCTACGAACTCGTTGCCCAATTTCACCCAGTCCTTCGAGGGGAAGGCCACATAGTGGGCGTTGAAATTTCCCGTAGCCCCGCCGAACTTGGCGGTAAAAGGCACCTGGATGAACAGCTCAACCTGGTTTTCGATCCGCTCGATGAACACCATGATCTCTTTCCCCAGCCTGGTCGGGCTGGCGGGCTGACCGTGCGTCCTGGCCAGCATGGTCACGTCCTTCCAGTTGCGGGCCAGCACCTCCAGCTGACGCTTGAGGTTGAGCATGGCGGGCAGGTATTCAAATTCCACTGCGTGTTTCCAGAGCAGGGGAATGGCGGTGTTGTTTATGTCCTGCGAGGTAAGTCCGAAATGGATCCATTCGGATACGGCCGAAAGGCTCTCGCCGAGACGGTCCTTGAGGAAGTATTCCACGGCCTTTACGTCGTGGTTGGTCTCTTTCTCCTTGTTCTTGATCCATTTGGCGTCCTCGATCCCGAACTGCTCGGGTACCGCCTGCAGCTTACGCCGGGTAGCAGCTTCCAGGGGAAAGAACCGCTTCTTGTTGAGGAAAAGGAAATACTCCACTTCCACCAGCACCCTATAGCGTATGAGAGCATATTCCGAAAAATAGTCGTCGAGATGCTGCACCTGATGACGATAGCGGCCGTCGATCGGGGAGATGGCGGTAAGTGAGTTGAGTTCCATTGATTTTGCGTCAGTTATAATACGTAACTTCGCCGCAAATTTAATGTAAAGGAATTGGATCAAAAAATACGAGTAGGGGCTGTCAGCTATCTGAATACAAAACCGCTGCTCTACGGAATCGAACGTGCCCCCGTCAGAAAGGATATTGAGCTCGTTATCGACCATCCGGCCAGCATCGCCGCGATGCTGCTCAAAGACGAGATCGACATGGGCCTGGTCCCCGTTGCAGTCATCCCTTTTATGAAGGATTATTACATTAACGGACAGTACTGCATCGGGAGCAATGGCGACGTGGCCTCGGTCTGCATCTTCAGCGAGACGCCCCTCGAGAAGGTCGGGCGGGTCCTGCTGGACTATCAGAGCCGGACCTCCGTGCAGCTGGCGCGCGTCCTGCTCAAAGAACACTGGCGGCTGAATCCCGAGCTTGTCGACGGCGGCAAGGACTTCAGAGAACATATCAAAGGAACAACAGCGGGGGTGGTCATCGGGGACCGCGCGCTTGAGCAAAGAAGGTTATCGCCCTATATTTACGACCTGGCCGGTGCCTGGAAGGCATTTACGGGGCTGCCATTCGTTTTTGCTGCATGGATCAGCAACAAACCCATCGACCCGGGCTTTATCGCCGCCTTTGACGAGGCCAACAGGCAGGGAATTGCCCATATCGACGACGTTGTGGCGGAAAATCCATATCCCATTTTTTCCCTTCACGACTATTTTACCCGGCATCTCGACTACAGCCTCGACCCGGAAAAGCGCAAAGGATTGCAGCAGTTCATTACCTATATCAGCGGCGTTCCGGCGACTTCCGGCCGGCCGGTCCTCTGATAACCGGCCTGAATATTGTTATGTAAAACGCTTAACTTTACTTTTTCAGAAAAATCCCGACAACATGGCTATTATCAATAAATTAAAGGGCATCGCCGAACCGGGTAGCGTCGTGCTGAACAGGCAGTTCAGACACGAGCTGGAGAGCTCCCGTGGCTCTCTGGATGACGTCTTCCCCGCCGACTTTTCCGACAGCGAAAAGGCGGATATACTGGCCGTCCGTCCCTTTACGATGACCAGCATTGAAAGGCTGGTGAGCCTCTCGAGGGCCGTGGACCATATCATTGCCCAGAAGATAGCAGGGGATATCGTCGAATGCGGCGTCTGGAAGGGTGGCTCCATGCTGCTCGTTGCACGCAAGCTGGCCCGCGCCGGGGACATGAACCGCCGGCTCTACCTGTTCGACACCTTCGAAGGCATGTCGGAACCCACGACCAATGACGTCAGCGCGGTAGACCAGTCCCGTGCAGACGACCTCCTCAACCAGGTCGGCCGTGAAGAAGGAGACAACGTATGGTGCTATTCACCGCTGGATGAGGTCAAGGCCAATCTGGAAAAGTCGGGATATCCCATGGGACGGATACAATTCGTCAAAGGAAAGGTGGAAGACACGCTGCCCGAGCCGTCCATCGACCGGCTGGCGCTGCTGCGCCTCGATACAGACTGGTATGAATCCACGAAACACGAGCTGGAGACGCTGTACGACAGGCTTGTGCCCGGAGGCGTCCTTGTCATCGATGACTATGGTCATTGGAGTGGCGCGAGAAAGGCCGTGGACGAATTCATCGCCAGCCGCAAGCTGCCCATTTTTCTCAATCGGATCGACTACACCGGAAGAATGGCCATCAAACCCTGATTTAATACACCGATATGCTCAATTTGCTGAATGACCTTTTCGGGAAGAAGATCCCCTACAAGTCGACGCTTCCATATACCGCCAAACAGATGCACCCGTTCATTCCCCGCAACCGGATCACGCTCAGCCAGGTCAGCGACTGGATAGATGAGGAAGCATTTGCCAGATCGTATTTCCAGTATGGCGTCCCCGGCTTCCTCAAGCCGGTGATCAACAAGCCCGTCGGGGACGCGCCTACATATACCGACCTGATGGCTCTGATGGCAGCGAAACATTTCGATCACGTAAACTATCTGGAGATAGGCGTTTCCGTAGGAAAGAACTTCTTCCAGATGCTGAACATCCTGCCCAACGCCAGCCTGACGGCATTCGACATAGAAGAGATCAACCCGGTGCTGGCGCGCTACCTGTTTGCTGAAGGGAGAACCGAATGGGCCACGCCCGCAAAGTCGATCAAGAAGAACGCCTCTTCGCTCAGCCAGTTCAGCTATCAGCACAAGCCGGTATCTTATCTGTCGGCTGACGTCTGGGATACGAACAGCTGGGCCAAATTGCAGGGACAGAAATTCAACCTTGTCTTCTCGGATGCCCTGCACACTCCTGAAGCGATCCTGTTCGAGTTCGAAATGCTTGTAAAATACGGCCTGCTGGACCAGAAGTTCATTATCGTCTGGGACGACCTCGTCGGCAAGATGCAGCGCTCGTTCTTCCGTATAATAAAGAAATACAATGATGTCTACGGCATCAAAGAAGTCTTCCTGGTAGACATCAATGGATGGGTAGGTGAGAATGAGGACCCCCATTCCGTGGGCATCATTTCAAACTTTCAATTTTGATATGGCCGTTATCCTCACCAATCTTTCCAACCAACTGTACGAAAGCAGCCGTCAACGGCTAAATGCTTCGGCGGTGAGGGCTGGCATTGGCCATATCCGGTCATACGATTTTGAGGATATAAAGCAAACGCCGTTCTATGCCGAGAACCGGGCTATCCTGGATCATCCTACCGGCATGGGATATTGGCTGTGGAAACCCTATATTGTTCTGGAAGCCCTGAAGGATGCCGCAGAGGGCGACATCGTCGTCTATTCGGATGCGGGGCTGGAGATAACGGCGCCGCTCGATGCCCTCCTCGCCCTGTGCAGCGTACAAAGCCCCATACTGCTGTTCGGCAACGGCGATTTCATCAACGCAACCTGGACGAAACGGGACTGTTTCATTCTCATGAACTGCGACCGGCCCTATTACTGGAACGCGCCACAGTGCGACGCCGCCTTTTGCGTCTTCCGGCGTTGCGAGACGAGTCTCCGGTTCGTCACCGAATGGCTGGACTATTGCCGTGATCCCCGGATAATTACAGACGATCCCAACACCGCTGGGAGAAGAGACCTGCCGGACTTTCGGGAACACCGCCGCGACCAGTCCGTCCTTTCTCTGCTGGCGGCCAGCCACAAGCTACCCTTGCACCGCATGCCCACGCAGTTCGGGAATCACTACAAGGCGCCGCAGCAAAGGGTGAACGGAGAGACCAACTGCATCAACCAGAACGACCGGCGCCAGGTAGATTACTACGCGGCCATTCCTTATTACAATTCTCCCTACGGCCAGCTGCTCGACCATCACCGGGGACAGAACAAGGGACCCGCAAACGGTCGAAAGACGCCGGGCCTGGCCGACAGGATCAGCCGGGCTGTGCATAAACGTTACACGCGATGGCGGAATGCCAGTGCGCTCAAAAAGGAATACCGGCCGGCGCCCGACAATATAATTCCAGCGGATGACAAGCGATAGCCCCTATATAACCATCATCATACCTACCTTTCGCGCCGCAAAGACCCTGCGCGCCACGCTGGACAGCGTGCTATGCCAGGACTTTCGCGACTTCGAGGTGCTGGTCATGGACGGCGGCTCGGACGACGGGACGGCCGCCATCGTTCAACAGGCGGCAGACGATCGTATCCGGTTCATTTCCGAGCGGGACAAAGGCGTATACGATGCCATGAACAAGGGTATTGCAGCCTCGCGCGGCATCTGGCTTTACTTCCTGGGGGCTGACGACCTCCTGTATGGTCCCGGGGTGCTGTCTTCCATATTTAGCGCCGGCGCCCGCGGCCACGAAGACGCAGACTTCCTTTACGGTGACGTAGTGAGCCCCAGCTATAAGGGCCGCTATGACGGACAGTTCGACTTCGCCAAGCTGCTGAGCCGAAATATCTCTCACCAGGCGATCTTTTACCGGCGTTCGCTCTTCGATCGGTTTGGCGGCTATAACTTAGGATATCCGGGCTATGCAGACTGGGACCTGAATATCCGGCTCTTCGCCGCCGCCGGTCTCGGCCCCCGCGTCGCCGTCCGTGTCCGATATATCGACGCCATCATCGCCCGATTCGGTCCTGACGGCATCAGCTCGCGGCACGACAGCGCCTTCCTCAGAGAAGTGCTGTTCCCAAACAAGCTGAGGCTGCTGGCGGAGAAAGGAATGAAACAGCTGCGCCCGCTGATGGCCTATGACGAGTTCTGGCGGCTCCTGCGCAACAGCGAATTTTCGGGTGTTCAAAGCCTCAGCGCCGGACCTGCAGCGGACCAGACCCAGGTCCCGGTCGCGATCCGGCAGATGGCGGCCTGGCAGGAGCATATCCCCCGGCGATTGCTGAAAATAGGCCCGGCGTCCAAAATTATCATGCTGACCAGCTATCTGCGCCACCTCTTAAGCGGAGCGCTTCATTGATGTTACTGAGCATTATTATAGTGAACTACAAGTCTTCGGACCTCGTCCTCGACTGTCTTCGGTCCCTGCTCGGCGACCGGGACAATCCCCTGTTCGAGCTCATAGTAGTAGACAATGCCTCCGGCGACGACAGCCGGCAAAAGATCACATCCGCCTTTCCCGGCGTGCGCTGGCTGGCCATGGACCATAATGGCGGTTTTGCCCGTGGCAACAACGAAGGCATACGGCATTCGCACGGCGACACGGTCCTGCTATTGAACGGAGACACCCTCCCTTCCCCGGATAGTGTAGCGGAATGCTACCGGCGCCTGTCTGCCTCTGAATACGTCGCCGCGGGCGTGCAGCTGCTGAACGCCGACGGCAGCCCGCAGATATCGGGAATGTACGTGATGAAGGGAGGACTCAACTACCTGCTGCCACTGCCCTGGCTGGGCTCGCTGCTGAGGTCGGTCGGCAGCAGCGTGGGGGTCAAAAAGCCTCATGTAACCTATGCTTCCGAAACAAGCGCCTCTCCCATAGACGTCGACTGGATCAACGGAGCCTTCCTGATGGTGAAGCGTCCGGCAGTCGACAAGGCAGGGCTACTGGACGAGGATTTCTTCCTGTTTGCAGAGGAGGCCGAATGGTGCTCCCGAATCAAAAAGACGGGCTGCCTCTGCATCTTCGGCGACCTTCACGTCGTACACCTGCAGGGGGAAACGACGAACCAGGAATTTGGCTCGGAAGGCAAAGGATACTATAATTTCTATGATCGCAAGGGCCTCCAGGTCATGCTTTCCAATTTCGTCCGTATCCGCAAGCAGTTCGGGGTAGGATGGTTCCTCGTCCAGCTGCTGGTTTATCTGGCAGACATTCCGGTGTTTCTGCTCGGCCTCGCTTTCAGTAAACGATATAGCCTATCCCAGTGGCTGGCATTTTGTAAAAATATAGGGACGATCATAAGGCTAGCTCCTACGATCATAAAGAATAAACCTTATTTTTATAAGGTCTTATGAGGCTGCCTCTGCTAGTAATGCTGGTCCTGTATTGTCCGTGCTTTATTTTGGCACAGGAATATAGCTATACCCACTACGATATATCGGATGGCCTTGCCGGTTCCACCGTGTACTGCATCACTCAGGACAAGGACGGATTCATATGGACCGGGACCGAGACGGGAGTGAGCCGGTTTGACGGCACCCATTTTCATAACTATACCGCAGTTGATGGACTGCCCGACGTCGAAATACTCGAGATGTTCGGCGATTCAAAGGGAAGGGTTTGGATGGCCCCATTCCGCAAGTCGATCTGCTATTCTTACAAGGGAAAAATAAAGAACCAGGAGAATGATCCGCTGCTTCGCCAACTGCGGATAAAGGATAATGTCGTTCGCTTTGCTGAAGATAATGCGGGCAATATCCTCATTCAGGAGAGGAAAGCTTTGCACCTGGTGACCGTCAGCGGTAGCGTACACGAATTCGATTCCATTGCGGGCGCCCCGATCAGAACTTGCGGGGCGATAAGCCGCAGCAAGGACGGCCATTTTCTCGTGCAGGCGAACAATGAGCTGTACTCTTTATCCGACAAGGATTTTACCCATTTAGGCTCCTTTTCCATCGAAAGTACCTGGCCGGGGTTCATTGCCTTAAACCCGTCCGGAGCGATCTGGCGCGTCGACAGCGACAACGCGGCAATTCGCATCTTCGCCACCGGGCGACAGCTGAACATTCCATTTGAGAGAAGGGCATACCGGCATCTCAGCTATACTTCCGCCGGTGATAGCCTGTATTATTTTAACGAATTTGCCGGTGCTACGGAGTATAATGTTCGGACCGGTCGGACCCGGCGGTTTCTGCCCGGCAAGCAGGTCTCCCGCACGTATTGTGACGCCACCGGCAATATATGGTTCACAACTCTGGGGCAGGGCATATACAGGCTGAACTCCGACGAATTCAGGACGATCCGGCTGAAGGCCCCCTCCGGAACCGAAGAATCCTCGGTTTGGTTCATCAACAGGGTGGGGGAACGTCTCGTTGTTGGTGACGACCATAATTATATTTTTAATTTTTCCCTCCCGGATATGAAGGTAGTCAATGCAAGATCGGCGAGGGGCATAGCAAAAAACCGCATTATAAATATAAGCCGGCTACCCAATGGCGATATTCTCATCGTCGGGGACGGAAGCACATCCATGACCAACTCCGATTTCCGCAATCCGCGTTATGTCGGAGCGGGTCTGAAGTCCATCTTCCACAAAAGCCCTGATCAGCTGTTGGTCAGCAGTTTCTGGGGAGTGGGCCTGCTAGACCTCCGCACGATGCATACAGATACATTGTGGCATGAACGCTCGACTACTGTCTATTACAGGAAAGATACCATTCTGATCGGTACGCTCAACGGGCTGTTTGCAATGCCGGCAAAAGGGCCTATTGCCGCCTATGCCGGCAGCATTCCTTTTTTCCGGCGCCGGATCTCAGCACTTGCCGAATCCGGCGATGGCACGCTGTGGGTCGCATCTTATGATGCCGGCATCGTCGGGTACAAAAATGGTCAGGTAATCGCCAGCATCACCAAACAGCAGGGATTGACCAGCGATATCTGCCGGACCCTGCTCGCGCAAGGCAACAGCCTTTGGGTTGGGACCGACAAAGGGCTCAATCGTATCCGCCTCGATCAGCCTGGCCTGCCGATCGCTCAATATACGTCGCAGGACGGGCTCGGCTCAAATTTTGTCAATGCGGTCTTCGCGGACAGCCCGGTCATTTATGTAGGCACACAGGAAGGGCTCAGCTATTTTGATGAGACAAAGGTCGACCTTTCGGAAGGCTGCAGGCTTTACCTGCTTTCGGTCATCAACTCAGGGAAGGAAAGGGTCCAGGATACTGCTGCGTTGTCGCTGCCTTATGACAATAGACACCTCAGGGTCGAATATGCAGGTGTCTCCTATCGCTCTGTAGGCGGGATACTCTATCGATATCGTCTTAACGGCCTTGACACCACCTGGCGCACCACAAGGGAGGCGTATTTAGAATACCAGGCGCTTCCTGCGGGTCGCTATCACCTGCAGCTGCAGGCCGTAAACAAATTCGGCGTACGAAGCGCCATGCTCGACCTTCCTTTCAGGGTGATCGCTCCTTTTTGGCAGACGATCTGGTTCTATGGATTGGTATTGGCCATTTTCCTATCCCTGGTCTGGCTATTTGTTACCATTCGCATCCGGTACATTCGCTGGCGGCAGACGGAAAAAGAAGAGCTAAACCGCAAGGTCGCCGAGATGGAGCATATGGCGCTGCAGGCGCAGATGAACCCGCATTTTATTTTCAACTGCATGAACTCCATTCAGCAGTATATCTTTGACCAGGACGTACTCGCGGCCAATAAATATATTGCGGGTTTCTCCCGATTGATCAGAGCCACGCTACAGAATTCCACCAGGGCTTTTATTACCCTTCCGGATGAGATCAGCTATTTATCGGGCTATCTTTCGTTGGAAAAGCTCCGGTTCAAAGAAAAGATGGACTATTCCATCGACGTCGATCCGGCGGTCGAAGATTCAAGACTGATCATTCCCCCCATGCTGATACAGCCCTTTGTAGAGAACAGCATGAGGCATGGACTGCGGCATAAGACCGACGGCCAGGGCCATATCCGCCTTGAATTCCGAAAGACGGAAGACCGCCTTATTATAACGGTGGAGGACAATGGAATTGGCCGTAAAAAGGCTGATAGTTTCAAGACCAGGGAGCATATCGAGTACCAGTCGAAGGGTATGTCCCTGACGGCAGATCGTATCCGGATGATGAATGCCAAGTATGGCAACTATATTCGAATAACCGTTGCAGACCCCGAGGACCCGGAGGGCAACTCGCTGGGTACCCGCGTTGTCATGGAATTCCCTTTGTTTCACGCGCTCCTGGAAAAAGAAGACCTATGATCAGAACAATAATAGTTGACGATGAAATTGACAGCATCCGGGTCCTGACCCGACTATTGGAGGATTATTGCTCAGGGGTTGGCATCGTCGGTACAGCCAGCGGCGTGGAGACAGCCCTGCCGTTGATCCGTAGTACCAAGCCGGACCTCCTGCTGCTGGACATTGAAATGGCTCATGGCAATGCGTTCGATCTTCTGAACCAACTGCTGCCATTTTCTTTCAAAGTCATTTTTGTAACAGCCTTTGATGATTACGCTATCCGCGCTTTCAAATACAGCGCGGTCGACTATCTGCTGAAGCCCGTCGACCTGGATGATCTTCGCGACGCCATCAATCGCGTTGAGTCCATACCGAATCAGGATACTGTCCTGCAACAGATGCAGACCTTGCTGGAGAATGTCGGGACGGCCCATATCCCGCAAAAGAAAATGGCTATACCCACGATCACGGGATTGACTTTCATATCCCTCCAGGACATCGTGCGTTTTGAGGCGAGGGGCAGTTATACCTGCATTTACCTCGATGGGGAAGAACCGGTCATTGCGACGCGTACGATCAGTGAATATGAGGACCTGTTGCCTTCGTCAGTCTTTTTTCGCATCCACAACAGCCATATTATCAATCTGACAAGGATTGCGAAATATCATAAGGGAAGGGGCGGCACGGTGGAAATGGAAGACGGCACTATGATCGAAGTGGCTAGCCGCAGGCGCGACGAGTTCCTCCGGCAGATGTTAAAGTAGGCCAATTTGACAAAAGCCATTACCTTCGCGCAAATTTTTTGACATGTCTTCCAGCAGTCATCAATACGGGCTCGACCAACTCACTGTGGCAGCCACCATCGGTCTGGCGGAGGGTACCCGGAAAGGGATATTGTCAGGTCCCGCCGTCGAAAGGATAAAAGCCAGCCAGCAGCACATAGCCGATATCGTTAGTCATCACACCACCGTATATGGAGTGAATACGGGTTTTGGCATCCTGGCCAACACCAAGATATCGGAAGAGGATACGCGCACGCTTCAGCACAAGATATTGCAGAGCCACAGCGTTGGAGTTGGCAACCCCGTCCCGCTGGAGATCGCGCGCATTATGCTCATCACCAAGGTGCAGGCGCTGGCCCAGGGCTATTCCGGCGTGCAGCTGGAGACGCTGCAGCGGATGCTGTGGATGATCGAGCAGGAGGTCATACCGGTAGTTCCCGACAAGGGATCGGTGGGGGCGTCCGGAGACCTGGCCCCGCTGTCGCACCTTTTCCTTCCGCTGATAGGCCTCGGTGAGGTCTTTCATCAGGGCAGGCGGCGGCCTACGATGGAAGTGCTGAGACAGTACGGGATCGACCCGATAACGCTCGGTCCCAAGGAAGGGCTGGCGCTGATCAACGGCACACAGTTCATCCTCGCCTATGCGGTGATGGCGGTACAGCGGCTGCACTACTGCCTGGAAGCCGCCGATATCATCGGCGCTATGAGCCTCGAGGCGCTGACCGGCACCAAGGCGCCCTTTGACGAACGCCTGCACCAGCTGCGTCCTTATGCCGGCAGCCGGCTGGTGGCCCAACGGCTGAGGCTGTTGCTGCACGACAGCGCCATCATGCAGAGCCACGTCGACTGCGGACGGGTACAGGACCCCTATTCGCTGCGCTGCATGCCCCAGGTACACGGCGCCTCGCGGAACGCCTGGCTCCACCTGCGCCAGCTGGCGGAGATAGAGCTCAATTCGGTCACGGATAACCCCATCATACTCGGAAAGGGCGACATCATCAGTGGCGGCAACTTCCACGGCCAGCCACTGGCGCTGCCCCTGGACTACGCCTGTGTCGCTGCCGCAGAGATCGGCAATATATCCGACCGGCGCTGCTATCTTTTGCTGGAAGGCAAGTGGGGGCTGCCGCTGCTGCTGATGAACAACGTCGGCCTCAACAGCGGCTTCATGATACCCCAGTATACGACGGCGGCGCTCGTCACCGAGAACAAGACCCTTTGTTTCCCCGCCAGCGCCGACAGCATTCCGACCTCGCTGGGACAGGAAGACCACGTCAGTATGGGGAGCATCAGCGGCCGCAAGCTGAACCAGGTGATCGACAACCTCGAATACATCCTCGCGATCGAGCTGATGAGCGCCTGCCAGGCCATCGAGTTCCGACGCCCGCTGAAGAGCAGCGTGATCCTCGAGGCCGCCCACCAGTACGTCCGCAACTTCGTAGAGTTCGCCAGCGAGGACCGCATCTTTGCCGAGGACATCAAAAAGCTGCATTCCATTGTCGCCGACTTTTCCTTTGTCCGGCACTGCGACGCCGCGGCCCGGGAAAAAGGGCTGCAGCTGAACCACGAATTCGAAGAGTTCGCGCTTTAGCCCCCGGGGACTCCTCCCGTCAACACGTTTATCGGGCAAAACCGCACGATTTTGGTCTAAAACGACGCGCCTGTCAAGTCTTACCGGCGGGTGTCGTTTTTGCAACTATATTGCCGTCAACCTAAACCTTGGATCAAAGCTAAACTCTAACTGGTTAAAAGAATTATCCATTGGCTTTGTCCTATGAAATTTTTGGTTCGGACCAATTTTGATCGTATTCGGCCTCAATAGTGGTTAAGGCGATCATTTCCTATCAATTTTTATTTAATTTGCACAACCCGGGCTTCTCCCGGGTTGTTAATTTTATGATCGCTTACGACGCCATCCGATATCGGACTCCCACAGGCTCCCGGCTGAACTGCAAAGGCTGGGTACAGGAAGCTGCACTCCGTATGCTACTCAACAATCTCGACCCCGCCGTGGCCGAACGCCCGGAAGAGCTGATCGTGTATGGCGGTCGTGGCAAGGCCGCCCGCAACTTCGAATCGCTCGAGCTGATCATCAAGGCGCTGAAAGACCTGGAGGACGATGAGACCTTACTGATACAGAGCGGAAAGCCGGTAGGCATCCTCCGGACGCATAAGGATGCCCCGCGGGTCCTGCTTTCCAATTCCCAGCTGGTTCCCAAATGGGCGGACTGGGCGCATTTTGACGAGCTGGAAAAGAAAGGACTGATGATGTATGGCCAGATGACCGCCGGCTCCTGGATCTATATCGGCTCACAGGGCATCGTACAAGGCACCTACGAGACCTATGCGGCAGCGGCAGCCAAACATTTCGGCGGCAGTCTCAGGGGCACGCTCAACGTCACCGCCGGCCTCGGCGGCATGGGCGGCGCACAGCCGCTGGCGATCACGATGAACGAAGGAGTAGCCCTCATCGCCGAAGTAGAGGAGTGGCGTATCGACAAGCGATTAGAGACCCGATACCTCGATATAAAAATGGACGACATCGACGCGGCCATCGACCGGGCCCTCGAGGCAAGGGCAAAAAGAGAGGTCCTTTCCATCGGCGTCCGCTGTAATGCCGTCCACCTGCTGGAGCACCTCATCGCCCGCAACGTCGTCCCCGATACCCTCACCGACCAGACCTCGGCCCATGACCCGCTGATCGGCTACTGGCCGCACGAGCTGACCCATGACCAGGCGCTGGTCCTGAGAAAGGACAAGCCCGAAGAATATATCGACTACGCCTATGCGTCAATGTACCGCCACGTCGAGCTCATGCTCGAGCTGCAGCGGCGCGGAGCCATCACTTTCGACTACGGAAATAACTTACGGGCAAGAGCAGCTGAAAAAGGCCTGAAGAATGCCTTCGACTTCCCTGGCTTTGTTCCCGCCTATATCCGCCCTTTGTTCTGCGAAGGGAAAGGCCCCTTCCGCTGGGCGGCACTCAGCGGCGACCCGGCCGATATCGCGGTGACCGATGAGGTCATCGGCGGCCTGTTCCCAGAGAACGACTCCCTTCAGCGATGGCTGCGGCTGGCCAAAGAGAAGATCGCTTTTCAGGGATTGCCAGCCCGCATCTGCTGGCTCGGCCAGGGCGAACGCGAAAGGGCCGGCCTGGCCTTCAATGAGCTGGTCCGCAGCGGACGCGTCAAGGCGCCCATCGTCATCGGCCGCGACCACCTCGATACCGGATCCGTCGCATCTCCCAACCGCGAGACGGAAGCCATGCTCGACGGCAGCGACGCCGTCGCCGACTGGCCCCTGCTGAATGCCCTCATAAACACCGCAGGCGGCGCCAGCTGGGTAAGCCTCCACCACGGAGGCGGGGTCGGCATGGGATACAGCATCCACGCGGGAATGGTCATTGTCGCCGACGGGACCGACGAGGCCGCAGCCCGGCTCTCGCGTGTCCTCCGCAACGACCCAGGCCTCGGCGTCATACGTCATGCGGATGCAGGCTATGATATTGCCAAAGATACCGCCCGCCGCCACCATCTCGATATCACACAACGGCTGATACGATAACCTCTATCGGATGCTCCAAGAACCAACCCGCTGTTCACGACACGGTCTACGCTCCAAACCCCATACGACATTCTCTCTCCTTCGGATTTATGTTCAACGCCCAGAGGCAGGCGCCTGGTGGAATGGGGATCTCGAAAGCATTAACGGTAAGCTCGACAACATCCGTCTATACAATCGCGTCATCAGGCCCAACGAAATCGTCAAGCTCTCCAGCAGCTACCAGGTCACCTCCAGCAGCGTAAGACAGAAGATCTCCAGATAGATCACATACACATTAACAAATAGTTGAAAGAGTCCCACCCCGGGACTCTTTTCCATTCTTGGCCTTATTGTTGTCTTACTATGGGATAGAATGGGTCGACTAATCATAATATCCAACCGTTTGCCCTTTTCCCTGGACAGGGAGGGCGATAAGGTAAGCCTCCGGCAGAGTTCCGGCGGCCTCGTTTCAGCTATCAAGAGCTATTTTGAGAATACAGGCGCACAACGCGGTGACCTGACAGGCAAGATGTGGATCGGTGTGGCGGATTTTCCCCAGGAAGACTGGCAACAGGTAGCCGCTGCGCACGCCGCCGAACAGGACTTCGACATCCTCCCCATCTTCCCCGATAAGGACGTCTATGACAAGTACTACAACGGCTTCTCCAACTCAGTGCTCTGGCCACTTTTCCACTATTTTTCCTCACTCGCAGAATATGAAGGACCCTATTTCGACGCTTACCTGCAGATGAATCAGCTGTTCGCCGAGACGATCGTCCCTATCCTCGAGCCCGGCGACCAGGTATGGATACACGACTACCAGCTGATGATCCTGCCGCACCTCCTGCGGCAGAAAAAGCCAGACGCGACGATCGGCTTTTTCCTGCATATACCTTTCCCGTCGTATGAGATATTCCGCCTCATGCCCACCGAGTGGAAGAAGACGCTGCTGCACGGGGTTATGGGCGCAGACCTTATCGGCTTTCACACCTATGATTATGTACAGCACTTTCTCCATTCCGTGAAGATGCTGCTGGGCGTGGACAACTACTTTCACAACCTCCAGTACCAGGACAGGCTGATCCGTATCGACCTGTTCCCCATCGGCATCGATTACAATAAGTTTCATCAGATGGCGACGGACCCCGAAGTAGAGGAGATCCGGACGAGGATCAGGGCTCAGTTCGAAGACAGGAAGCTCATCTTCTCCGTCGACCGGCTCGACTATACGAAGGGATTGATGCAGCGGCTGAATGGGTTTGAATATTTTCTCGAACGCTACCCCGAGTGGCGCGAGAAGATGGTCTTCATCCTGAATGTCGTTCCGTCACGGGATACCATACCGGCTTATAACGACCGTAAAAAACAGATCGAGGAAAAGATCGGCACCATCAACGGCCGTTTTTCCACCATCAGCTGGCAGCCGCTGATCTACAGGTACAACCACCTTCCCTTCAAGGACCTGGTGGCATTGTACCAGGCCGCGGACGCCGCCCTGATCACGCCCCTCCGCGACGGGATGAACCTGGTCGCTAAGGAATACGTGGCCAGCAGCCTGGGCCGCGGCGTGCTTATCCTCAGCGAGCTGGCCGGGGCCGCCAGCGAGCTCAGCGAGGCCATTCTCGTCAACCCGACGGATACCTCCGACGTCGCCAATTCCATCACAAAGGCGCTGGCGATGCCGCTGTACGAACAGCGCAACCGCATCTCCCTGATGCAGCGGAGGCTACAGGAATATGACGTCTTCAAGTGGGTCAACGACTTTATGGACCAGCTGCAGCAGGTCAAGCAGGAGCAGAAAAAACAAAAGGTGAAGGTCCTCGACGAAAAAACGCTCACCTCCATACGCCGTCACTACCAGCGCTCGAACAACCGCTGTCTGCTGCTGGACTACGACGGCACCCTGGTGCCTTTCTCCCGCATCCCGTCGGAGGCCGCCCCCGACAACTCCGTCAGGGACCTGCTGACCAGGCTGTCTGCAGACCCGAAGAATCACGTTATCATCATCAGTGGCCGCGACCTGTCTTCGCTCGACCGCTGGCTGGGCTCGCTGCCCGTGACACTGGTGGCGGAGCACGGCGCCAGCACCCGCCCGAGGAATGGCAGCTGGCAGCAGATGGTCTCGGTATCGGACCTCTGGAAAGACGAGATCCGCCGCGTCATGCAGGCCTTCGTCATCCGGTGCGCCGGCTCCTTCATCGAAGAAAAGACCAATACCATCGCCTGGCACTACCGGAATACCCAGACAGGCCTGGGCTTCTCCCGTAGCCGCGAGCTGTTGAATACCCTGTCCCAGCTGATACAGAACACCACGCTCCAGGTCATCGACGGCAATAAGGTCGTCGAGGTCCGAATCGCCGGCTTCGACAAGGGCGCCTCCGCGCTGCGCATCGTAGGCGAGATGGATCCCGATTTTGTCCTATGTCTCGGCGACGATACGACCGACGAGGATATGTTCAAGGCGCTGGAAGGGGAGGGCTACACGATCAAGGTCAACAACGGCGCTTCAGCCGCCCAATATACGATCCTTTCGCAGCAGCAGGTGCTACCCCTGCTGAATTCACTGCTGGTCCCCGTCAGCGCGAATACGCCAAATACACCAACGGAAAAAGTAGGATAAAATAGATTCTATGTCGGTTCACAAGTACAACATGGGCGTCATCGGGAATTGCTCTTACCTGGCCTACATCGACACGAAAGCAGACGTCAAGTGGATGTGCATGCCCCGATTCGATAGCAGCAGCCTGTTCGGCTCGCTTTTGGATGAGGTTAACGGTGGGCATTTTTATATCCGGCCATCCGACGAGTCCGCCCGGGCCCGGCAATACTATATCACCAACACTAACGTCCTCTGCACGGAGTTCACCTGCGCCGACGGAAAATTCGTCGTCATCGACTGCGCGCCGCGAATGCGCATCTTCGAGCGGCAGTTCCGCCCGCTGATGCTCGTGCGAAAGATACACCTGCTGGAGGGCACGCCCGCCATAACGGTCTGCTGCCAGCCCCGGGGAGACTATGGCAGGCAAACGCCGGAATCGGTAATTGCAAGCAATCATATCCGTTATCTCAACCTCGACCAGCAGGTGCGGCTGACGGCCGACATACCGCTGACCTATATCCAGAAAGAGAAGTCCTTTGTACTCGACCAGGACCGCTATCTCGTCCTGACTTATGGCGAGCCGCTCGAGGCCCCGCTGAAGGAGACGGCCGAAGAGTTCATCCGCAAGACCGTCGAAGACTGGCAGTCCTGGATAAAGAGCTCCTACCTGCCCGATATCTACCAGGAAGAGATCATCCGCAGCGCCCTCGTCCTCAAGCTGCATCAGTACGAGGACACCGGCGGCATCATCGCGTCAGGCTCCACCAGCCTCCCGGAGTTCCACGACAGCACCCGCAACTGGGACTACCGCTTCTGCTGGTTCCGCGATGCCCACTATACCCTGCGTGCCTTCAACCAGATCGGCCACTTCGAGGAATTAGAAAAATATTTCGACTTTATCTATAATATCTTACACAACGCCACGGACTCCCTGCAGCCGCTGTATTCCATTGCCGGGGACAAAAAGCTGTACGAGATGACCCTCGACCTGCCCGGCTATCTCGGGAACAGGCCGGTCCGCATCGGCAACAAGGCCTATGTCCAGTCACAGCACGACGTCTATGGACAGGTGCTGGTGAGCCTGCTGCCGCTGTATTCGGACAAACGCCTGCTCTTCGTCAAAAAAAGCAGCTACCAGCGGCTGGTGCCCTGGCTGCTGAGCCAGATCGAGCGGACCCTGACCCTTCCCGACTCCGGGCTTTGGGAGTTTCGCAATTCCGAGCAGGTCCATACCTATACGCTGCTCTTCCACTGGGCCGGCGCC
>Ga0105239_10002018_pt1 | contig 26336 bp, 26 predicted proteins | sample KBSC44metaG_FD_92761 | JGI IMG/M metagenome (GOLD analysis project Ga0105239, IMG submission 92761) | Corn rhizosphere microbial communities from Kellogg Biological Station, Michigan, USA - KBS C4-4 metaG | ecosystem: Host-associated > Plants > Roots > Rhizosphere > Soil | place: Michigan, USA...
GGTCAATCCGTTCTATGGCTCGATCAGCCCGTTCTGGGGCAACATCCAGCCCTTCTGGGGCCCGATCAATCCGTTCTACGGCTCCGTCAATCCGTTCTTCGGCAATATCGACGCGTTCTGGGGGACGATCAATCCGTTCGGCGGCAACGCGTTCCTTTCGAGCATCTATCCCTATTGGAGCGCAGCAGGTCCCGAATGGGGCGCCATCAACACGAACTGGAACAATTTGCAGGCCTCGGGCGCGAACGACTACTCCGGACTTCAGGCGCAGCTGCAGGCATACTTTGCCGAAGCCAAAGCGGTCTGGGGCACAGTCGTCCAGACCAACACTCATATGAGTTTCAATGCCTGGGCTCTTTCGATCTTCGCCAAATATGGCGTCGATCCGGCGAATCAGGCCTCGCTCGCGGCGACGACGCCGGAACAGCGCTCGGCGATCTTCTTCAATTTCTATGACCAGCTCATGGGTATGACCCACATCGATCATCCCGACTGGTGGATGGCCGCAGTGCATTGGTCGCCCGAGCTCGCCAAGGCGCAGGGTGTCGGGCCAATGCATGCCGGGCTGCTCGATGCCTCGATCACTAAGAACTACTCCGACGTCAAGAACCTCAAGTTCATCGGCGGCTACCAGGGCTATGTGAACGACCACGGCGCGGCGGTTGCGAGCCTGATCGCAGCACAGCAGGATGGTCTCGGCGTCATGGGGATATCGCCCTCGAGCGCCGTTCAGCTCTTCGATCCATTCGACAGCACCGGCACCGCGAACTGGACCACCGTCACCAACGGCATCACCAAGCTCAACGATCAGCAGTCGACCGTCATCAACGCTTCGCTCGGTTTGCCGGGTTGGACCTGGTCGGTCGAGTGGGGAAAGATCCTGACTGCGCTGGACTCCCGAAAGCACGGGCTGGTGCTGGTCAAAGCGGCGGGCAATGAAGGCGTGATGCAGACGAGCGATGTCGTCTGGCCGACCGGCTTCTCCGCGCCGACCAACATCATCATCGCGGGATCGGTTGGGCCCTCGAACGAAATCTCGCAATTCTCCAACACGCCGGGTGAGGCTTGCATCACGGTCAACGGCGTTTGCCAGGAGCAGAACAAGCTCAAATATCATTTCCTCGTTGCGCCGGGCGAACTGATGCTGGTCGAGGACAACCAGGGCGGCGTGACGCGCATGACGGGCACGTCGTTCTCGGCCCCGCTCGTCACCGGCACCATCAGTCTTCTCCAGATGCGCTGGCCTTGGCTGGTGAATTATGCCGACGAGACGGTGCAGATCGTCCTACGCTCGGCGACCGATCTCGGCGCACCCGGTGTCGATCCGGTCTATGGCTGGGGCATGCTGAACGCCGAGGCCGCACAGTCGCCGCTCAACTTCGACAACCTCATCGTCTTCAAACCGTTCGTCTATCACAACGGCGATAACATCAATGTCGACAAGAACGGCCCGAACTGGACCGCCGCCGATCTGAAAGCCGCGATCCAAACGCCCGGCCAGCTCGATCAATGGAAGAAGCAGAACGCGTTCCTGGTCGTGTTCGAGAATATCGGGACGACATACAGAGACTTCCTGATCCCCCTGAGCCCGGCGCTGATCGGCAAGAACCAGGCCCTCAACGGTCCCAAGCATCCGTTCCAGGCGTTCCTCTATCAGCGGATGCTCGACTGGGCCCAGCAGACGCCGGGCCGGCACAAGAAGCACGGCGCGAAAGGCGCTAGGCACTAAGGGCGAAGGATTCCAATTGAGGTCGTCCTGGGCCCGGCTTTGACCGGGCCCACTGTACCAAAGGCATTGTTCTGACCGATGCCCGTTCGGGCTCGCAATAGCTCACCGCACTGATTATCCGTTCGATATCAGCCTTGGCGCCCGCGTGGCAAACTGTCCTTCACAAACATCCCGGCGCGACCTTACGATGCGCTTTTCGCCATACGCAGGCGCCACCGCAGACAATTAGACTCCCTCTCGACACCGATACGCGACATCATGGACAACATCGCTTGCTATGCGGCTCAGCGTAAGCGTGCTCCTGTCGCACCGGCTCGCGTGCCAAGTTCTCGAGCTATATCGCTTGAATGGGCCGCTTTTCGGGAGCTTGAACGCGCAAGCTCGCCGCTTGGGCTTCGTATTCATCCGCCATGCGATTGAGTGTCGTCATGGCCATATCATCGGAAATGCCCTTGGCAAGCCGCCGGCAACGCTGCGCCTGGGCCAGCAAATCGTGCGCACGAAATTCGTCCGTGGTATCTTCTAGCAGGTTCACCGCGCCCGCAAATTTACCCTCTTTGTCGAAGAACGGCGTCGGATAGGGCCGGAATCTCACCCGCGTTCCGTCGGGCCGCTCCGCGATCGCAGTGATCCCACGGACCGGTCGCTGGGTAATTATCGCGACTGCCATTGGGCATTGGTCGTGCGGTAGAAACGCCCCCGCGTTGGTATAAAGGCGCCACGTTACGCACCAGCGATCTGCACCCGTCTCGGGGCGCCGGCCCGTAAAGTCGATGCACGCGGGATTGAAATAGGTAACGACGCCACTCGCGTCCGTGACGTACATCGCCGCTGGTAGACCGTCCAACGCGGCGCGCAGGACCTCCTCGCCCTCAAGCACCGCGCTTAAGGCCCGCTCCAGCATCTCCTTGAGGGCAGCCGTCATGTCCCGAACACCATCGCCTCGATTATCCCCTCTACCAGTCCATAGGATCAGACCGGCTCGTCGAGCACATTTCTGATCTTTGTCGCCAAGTCCGCTGAACTGAAGGGCTTGGTGATCAGTCGCACGCCCTTGTCCAAACGGCCCTGATGAATGATGGCATTGCGAGCATAACCAGTGGTAAACAGCACCTTTATCTGCGGCCGGATTTTTCGGGCCTGTTCTGCGACCTGCGCGCCGGTCATCCCGCCGGGTAACACGACGTCGCTAAACAGTAAATCGACACGCGCTTGGCGCTCCAGCAGCCGAAGAGCGGAGGGGCCGTCATGGGCCTCAATGACGCGATAGCCCAGTTCTCGAAGAGTCTCGACGGAAAATGTCCGCACATCGTCATCGTCTTCAAGAACGAGAATGGTTTCCTTGCCATCGCTGTCGGGTATTGCGGTATCGTCGCGCTCTTCAAGAGCCTGCGTGTCAACGGCAAGCCGCGGCAGATAAATTTTCACGGTTGTGCCCTGACCGACCTCGGAATAAATCTTGACGTGGCCCCCCGATTGCTTAACGAAGCCATAGACTTGGCTCAAACCGAGCCCTGTTCCTTTCCCCACCGGCTTGGTCGTGTAAAACGGCTCGAATGCGCGAGCGACAGTCGCGTCATCCATGCCTTGACCTGTGTCGGAGACCGATATGCATACGTATTGGCCAGCGGAAATCTCCGCGTAGTTGGCCGCATATGCTTCGTCGATATGAGTGTTGGAGGTTTCGATTGTGAGGCGCCCACCGTCGGGCATTGCATCTCGCGCATTGACGGCCAAATTCAAGACAGACGCTTCCAGTTCGTTCGCGTCCGCTTCCACCTGCCACAGGCCTGCTGCGAGAACGGTTTCGACCGATACGGTCTCGCCGAGTGTTCGCGGAATCATCTGTGACAGCCCGGTAATCAACGCGTTGACGTTGACGGGTTTTGGATCGAGAGGTTGGCGCCGCGCGAAGGCCAGCAATCGTTGGGTCAATGCCGTCGCTCTGCGAGCACCGATCAATGCTTGGTTTGCCGCGCGCTTGATGCGCGGCGCGTCATCGGTGACGTGGCGCAGGATGGAATCCAAATTGCCGACGATGATCTGCAAGAGATTGTTGAAATCGTGCGCCACGCCACCCGTAAGTTGGCCGATCGCTTCCATCTTTTGCGATTGCCGTAGCGCCTCATCCTTGGCGTGAAGCTGAGCAGTGCGGTCCGCCACTTGCTGTTCCAAGGTTGCGTTCATTTCCCGCAACGCCTCCTCGGCGCGCCTGCGCTCCGCGATCTCTTTCTGCGCGGATTGGGCAAGCCGAACATTGTCGATTGCCACCGCGGCTTCCGCGGCTAGGCCTTCCATTCCCCGCTCGGCCCGTTCGTTGAACATGCCCGGCGTTGCGTGCCCGAAAAACAGCCCACCCAGGACTTCGCCCGTTCGGGAGATAACCGGAACAGCCAAGTAACTACGAACTGGGAGATGCCCTTCGGGCATGCCCTTGCGAGGTGTGTTGCGCCCGTAACGAGGATCTTTGGTTATGTCGTCCGAACGAACGATACCTTGTCCATTGAAGGTGGGCGCAAAGACCTCGGTGTTCCGCGGCATTGGAAATTTCGAGAAGGCCTCGATCGGTGCCCCGGACAAGGTGTAAAGCATGTAGCTCTCGCCCTTGTCGGACAGGACGTTATAGAAGAAGGCGCCAAACTCGGCTCGGCAAAGCTCTACCCCCGCATCGGTCACCGCTTGCACTAGTCTCTCAAGATCTGTTTCGGCGGCCAGAGAAGACCCTGCGCGATTCAGGAGCTCCAACGCGCGACGCTCTTCGGCAGCATCTTCTTCAGCGACTTTCGCGCGCGTCCGGTCACGAAGGATTTTGACGAACCCCGTAATTTCGCCGGTCGGACTGCGGATCGGGCAGACTTCGCCCGCCGCCCACAACCGATCGCCGCCCTTCTTGACTCGCCAGCCCTCCGTGCCGCCGCCACGCCCCGTGGCTTCTGCCTCGACGATTTCGCGTCTGACTTGATTCGGATCGTCGAACAGGCGGTCCAGCGTTTGACCAAGCATTTCCGCCTCGGTCCAGGCCAACAGCCTGTAGGCGCCTTCGTTCCAGCTCGTGACTTTGCCGGATCTATCCAAGCTGATGATCGCCGTGTCGGTGGCACTTTGGACGATCTGCCGCCATTCAGCAGCGGTAATCGCTTCTGGGGAGAGCTTATCCACGGTCCCTCGTACTGGAAGAATCTTCGCAGGAGGACGTCTGATTGCCGCAGCTCCCCGCAAGCGATCAAAACACCAAGAGGGACCCTTGGTTCCAAGGACCGCCCAATTCTCTCCTCGCATCGCGTACGTGTCTGCGGAAGGTCGACCAATACAATTGACGGGCATCGAACACCCTCCGACTTCGGCTCGAAGCCGAGCGTGTGGGCTGCGACACCCGCGCGAGATTGTGCGGCTACCCTGTAAGTTCCGTGGGTCCACGTCTGGAATGCATACGCCTTATTGTTCCGCGTCGGAGCGCGCAAGTTGGCGCGCGAGATTGATCACCGCGCGCCGCCGCTTAGGTGAATCCAGGCTGGAATAAGCCGCGAACAGTTCGCTTGCACCGGGTTCCGCCAGATACGCCATCTGACGGGTCAACGCGCCTGTCGGCTTCTTCTTGTCGAGATCGCCAATCAAATCGGCGACTCTGAGCTTAAGGGCATGGGAGATCGCTACCAAGCGTGAGAAGCTGATGCGGTTGATGCCGTGCTCATACTTCTGCATTTGCTGAAAGGTGATTCCCACGGCCTCACCCAAATCACCCTGGGAAAGCCGGAGTTCCTTGCGGCGTAGACGCACCCGAGCGCCAAGTGCGATATCCAGAGGATGAGGTGGTTCGTCTTCAGATTTGCGCGACATGTGATTCCTCGTGAGCTACCAGAGATATCCAAACATCGGATTGTCTGTCCACGCGGAAGACGAGTCGCTTGGGTTCCAAGATAAGGGGCGGCCTTTCTGCACGGCGTAAGGCAGAGAACATGCAATTGAATTTGAGCTACATTAGCACTGCGAAAGAACGATCATGCGCCGGTATGACGCCACACCATCGTGGGCGTCAGCATCAACCAGCTGATAGAGTTTCGACTCTGGACCGCGTCGTTGCCGCGACAAGCTCTACAAGATCCAGGCCGTACCATATCTCAGCCTTGACCAAGTCTTCATCGAGCATAGCCACCGCTCGTCGTCCCGCTAGCTCCAGACGGTACTTGTGTGCCGCTACAGATTTCCGCACAACCACGGCCTCTATCCATCAAGTCCGGTGTCCGAAAGAAGGCGCTTGAACTCAGGAGTGTGGCGCAGACCGGCTAGAAATATGTCGATTTTCAACGCGATTGTTTCTGGCTCGGAACGAGCAACGCTCATCTCAAGAAACCGCAGCGCGTCCGGCTGATCGCCCTGCAGCGCGTAGAGCTTTGCGATTTCGTATGCAGATCCCTGCCCTCTCGTGAACTGCTCAATCCGCGCGGCTAACAGTTTCTGAAGCATTCCGATACGCCCGCTTCGTTGCAATCCGGCTGCGCCGAGCGCAATCAGGCCCGCCGTTTGTGTGTCTTTGCGCGACATCGCGAATTGTTTCGACTCGCGCAAATACCCCTGATCGTCACCTTCCGCCAAGTCGATATAGGCCAGATATGAATGGGCTGACGCGAACGCGGGTTGATCGTCTTCTATCTGGCGAAGGGCACGCGCGGCGTCTTTCGGCTTGCCTTCGTAAAATGTGATGAGCGCTTTGTCAGCCACGATCGCCGTCGACTCCGCATCGAGGTTTTCAGCGGTGTCGATCTCTTCCTGTGCCTTCTGAAAGTCTCCGATTGTCATCAGAAATGTGGCGTACCAATGCCGGGCGATCGGATCGCGTGGGTTCAAGGAAATTGACATGGCGAATTCGCGCTTCGCGCCGGCGACATCGTGATGACTATAAAAGTCGAGGAACGCCAAGGTGGCATGGGCTTCGCCCAGTTCGGGATCAAACTTCAGGGCATTCGTGACGGCCGCGCCCGCCTGGGCATACGCGATGTGGGTCGGCATCAAATCGAATTCGCGCGCCAAAATGTATGCATTCGCCAGCCCTAGATAGGCCTTCGCAAAATGGCCATCCCGGGCGACGGCGGCCTTAAAGTTGCTTATCGCCCGTTCCAGCCCGGCCGGTGTACGTGTCTGCCATTCATGTTGCCCGGACCGGTAAAGTTCGGCCGCGACCGAGTCCTTTGTGCCCACGTCTTCGGAATTGCCCGCATATCGCCAGACGAAAACAGCCGAGGCCGCCAACAGTAACACGAGGGCCATAGCCCACGTCGCGAGTGTCGGCCACCTTTTGCCGGATGCCATTTCCGGATTGTCGGCGACCGCAGGCTCTCTGGCGTTGCCGCCGTTGAGCCAGTTTCGCAATTCGTGCTCGTAGGCGAACACACTGCCGCGGCCAGTGCTCGGAACCCTGCGAACAGGAAGCCCCTGGGTTGCTTCCCATCGCTTGGCGGTCCGCTCGGTCCGGCCCAAAAAGGCTGCGATCTCCTTCCAACTATTTAGCCTCCGCTCCGCCGCTAATGGGCCGGAATCCTTGCGCTTGTCCCGACTTGTCCCCTCTCTTCCCGACACGTCCATTTCCCCGCTTCGCGCCCTACATGACCATCCGCAGGTCACATCGAAGGGCGCCAGCCTCACTTTCGCAGATGTTCGAGCATTGAGACATGGCCGGCACACCGTCGGTCAGCCTCAATCTGCCTGAGTCAGAAGCCCCACATTCAACAAATGAAACACTGAGCGGAGACAGTCATGCAAATGGGTTTTGTACTGTTCGCGGCGATGGTTCTGACCCCGGCTTCAACCGTGATCGCCGCCGAAGCCGGCAACGGCGATGAAGGGGTTGTGTTGACGAGTTTCACGGTCGGGCTGACCGATCCGAACGGCAAGGTCCCCACGCTGGACGGTGTGCCCGGCGCTGGCGTGCACAACTGGGATACGGCAACGCCAAAGGCACTGCTTCAAAGTGGCGGTTCCTACACGTATCACATGACGTTTCAGAGTATCAACTACAGCGGTACTTGCAAAGCGAGCTACAAGCTTACTCAAAAGCAGGGCCAGAAGAATGTCGTCCTGGATGCGGGTGTCATTGCGGACACCTTCGACTGTTCCTCTCCGACGAACTGGGCCTACGCCCTCACGAGTTCGAAAACCATTCCGAGTTCCCCAGGCGCTGCAACTTTGACCGGAACGCTTACGCTCATCGGCGGAAAGATCACGATGCAGGTTCCGGTTACGATTCAGTAGCCGCAGCGGAGCGCTGCGTCCCGACACCCAATCAATTCGAGGAGTCCGAAGCTGTGTCAGACAACGAGGTCGGCTGCCGAGGTCTGCGCAAATTTGCGCAGTGTTTGCTGTTCAGTACAGCGGCTTCGCTCGCAGTTTCCACACCAGTTTCGGCACAATCCATAACGGTATTCGATGCGCCTGGCGCGGGCACGAGTGCAAAGCAAGGAACCGTTGCTTACGCGATCAACGATGCAGCAGAGATCACTGGTGTGGTTATAGATTCCGCGTCCGTGGGGCACGGATTCGAGCGCGATTCGAAGGGCAAGATATCGACGTTCGACGCTCCAGGCGGTGGCACCGGCTTCCATCAAGGGACCGCAGGGAAAGCGATCAACACGTCCGGCGCAATCGCCGGTTATGTGATCGGTCCCACCAGCGTGAGCCATGGATTTGTCCGCGACAGTACGAAAAAGGCGACCATCACGGTGTTCGACGTGCCCGGTGCGGGAACGGCCGCCGGCCAGGGCACAACATCATCATCCATCAACGACACCGGCGACATTGCGGGCACGTTTTCCGATTCCGGCACGGTCAATCACGGATTCGTCCGCGCGGCAGGCAAAGGCAAGGTCACCACGTTCGACATCAAAGGTGCAGGTACGGGATTCAAGCAGGGCACCATCGCCGCGGACATCAATGCGAGCGGCATGATTGTGGGGCAAATACTCGATGCAGGAAGCGTAAGCCACGCATTCGTCCGCAACAACGACAAGAAGGGGACCGCCACGGTTTTCGATGTCAAAGGGGCTGGAACCGCGAACGGCCAAGGCACACTCGCCAATAGCATCAATACCAATGGCGACGTCGTTGGCCAATACATCGATGCCAATGGCACGCACCATGCCTTTCTGAGGGATACCACGGGCACCATCACGAAATTCGACGCGCCGCATGCCGGGAACGGTAGTGGTCAGGGGACCGTTGCCTACGGGATCGACGATGCCGGTGTCGCCTGTGGCGCGTTCTTCGACTCCGCCACGGTCGGGCACGGGTTTGTGCGTGCTGTTGACGGGACGATCACCGTTTTTGACGCTCCGGGGGCTGGAAGCGGCTTTGGACAAGGCACCGATGCATTCTCGATCAATACCGGCGGCGCAATCGCCGGGTACTTGAACGATTCTGGAAGCGTGCTTCACGGCTACATCCGCACGCCGTAACGAAGGGAGGCAAATATATAGTTTGCATTACCGTTGAGGGCGCGTTTCGTACCGGCTTGCGGCCCAATTTAGCCGTCGTACTGGACGTATCTTCGGCTACTACCATCGAAGAGATACATTTTCGTAGGGCATTGGAGAGCGGGATAGCATTCTCCTACTCCTATGATGGGTCGATCTGTCGGCTGGCGCGGAGACTCGTGGCGTCCGGCTTGCGATTCTGTAGCCATACTTGAATGTTGCGGCCTGCGGGCGATGGACGCGAGGGGATGCGCTGTGTCTACGATCGAATTTCAGGATCATTGCCACTACAACTCAGAGCGGAATGCCGTTGAGTTCCAGGCCTCGGAAGATGGGCGCGGAATCATTTGCGAGATCGCGGGGGACGCGTTAGCCACTCGCATAAACGCCGATTCTGCAGATGAGGTTACGTGGGTAGCTGCCTACCGGCAGCATCGTTCCGAGATTCAAGAGATCGCAAAGCGGCTCATCGAGATCGGCGCTATAACCTGCAGTGGGCGCGTACTCATCAGCAAAGCTATGCTCGAAAGCTAGTGCCTCGAGCCTCTGTCTTACGGTCGTAGAAAACGTCCACGTCGAAACAGAAATGAGGCCAAGTTCTGTGGCTCAACCATTGCCCGCCTTTCAGCGCGCTCTCATAGCGGTATGCGGCGGGACTGCTACGGTGTGAATGTGTACACAGTTCCACAACCCATGTAGGGCGGATATGCGCAGTTGCCGCCGCCGCCGCCCTCCTCGGTCGTGCCGTAGAACTGTCCGCCGGCCTGGATGATCTCCGAGTAGGGGTGTCCGCCATCGGCCCCCCCGAGGAACGACGTGAACTGGAAGCCATTTCCGGTCAGCTGCATCTCGAATGCGGTGCCGCAGGAGGTGTAGATGAAAGAGCAGTTCACGGCGCTGCCACCGCTATAGGTCGTCCCATAGAGCATGTTGCCCACGTTGATCAGCCCGCCGGTGGGAAATTCTCCGTCCGTGCAATTGGTATTTCCGCAGAAGGAGTGCTTGAGTTCATCGGGGCCGCCCGTCAATTTCTCTCGATATACCGTGCCCACATCGTTCGAGCCGCCGTAAAAGGTCGTGCCGTACAGCCAGCTGCCCACCTTGATCAGACTACCGGTGTAGGGGAGCGCTCCATCGCTAGCCCCACCCACAAAGGAATACAGGACCTGATCCGAACCGCCCCCCAGCGGCTCCGCGAACACCGTGCCGCATCCGATATTCGGTGCGCAATTCCCACCTCCGCCACCCATTGACGTGGTGCCGTAAAGAGAGCTGCCTGCGCGAAGCAATCCGGCATAGGGATTGGCGCCGTCGCTGCCGCCGGTGAACTTGTACAGCGGGATTTCGATACCTTGCGGCGTCATCGAATAGACCGTGCCGCAGCTATCCCATGATCCTGTGTTGGTGGAACAATTCGAACCGCTGAGATTGCCGCCCTGGACCGTCGTTCCGTAGAACATGCCGCCCACTTTGATTAGCGTGCCAAGCGGGTTGCGTCCATCGCCTGCTACGCCGCCGAAGGAATATCGCACCGTCTCTTGATGATTGGAGAGCTTCAGCCTGTAGAACGTGCCCGCGCCATAGGCGCCGCCATCCCGTGTCGTGCCATACAGAAAGCCGCCCACCAGCACCAGACCAGCTTGAGGATGGGCGCCATCGCCCGTGCCGGTGCCGTCGAACGAATACAGCGGCGTTTCCACACCGCCAACGATCTGGAAGACCGTGCCGTTGTTGTGGAGGCCACCATAATTCGTGGTGCCGTAGAAGGTGTTGGTGACGCTGTCATAGATCAGGGCCGCATCCGGCGCTGACCCGTCACTCGGGGCGCCCTGGAAACCCCAAAGCACAGAATGACTCGGCGAAGCGTGTGTGGGGGCGGCGATCAGCGCTTCCGCCGCCAACAAGAAAGCTGGAACCGTGGCTTTGACCGCGTTGCGCATGTCGATTTCCCCCAAATGCCGGCCGGAGATTCCGACCAGCGTCCCCACCATAGGCCTTTCAACCAAAAGGGGAAGGAATTTAAATTCGGGAGAGGGAGATCCGCTTTCCTTCTGCAAGCCGATTACGTCAGATCTATCTGCGCATCGAACTCCGCTCAGTCAACCAAGATGGCAAGGCGTCTTGCTTGCGCATTCACAAACCGCCTGGGTGAGGAGCAAGTCCAACCGGCGTAATACGACAATGCCCAACCTGGGGATGCATAGTCAGGCCCGTGTGGCGCGCTCCACGATCCAACGGAAGCCGTTCTGCCGCGCTTCGCCGACGATCTTAGCCTTGAGCGCCGTGGCTTGTGACCGTTGTCCGGTTTTTCCGAGCACATGCAATTCCGCTAACTCGGCTTCCAGCGCCCAGCCGGGCCAGCACCACTGGCGCGCATCCGCGGCGATAGCTTACAGTTGGGAAATCGCCTGCCCGGATTCGCCCTTTTCGCCGCGCAATTCGGCCAAAGCGACATCCACTTGCAGGACTTCCTGCCGCTCAGTCATGCCGCTGCGCAGATCAGCCGCTTTCTTCATCGCGCTGTCGCGCTCCGTTGCGCTGCCAAGCGCGGAGTAGCAAAGCGCCAAGAGGCTTACCGCAACCGCCTCCCCGGTCTTGAGGTCCGCTCGCGCGTATTCCTGTTTCGCCGTGTCGATCAGGCCTGCCGCTTTCGCCCATTCACCGTTGCCGATGGCGATTTGGCCTTGCTCAAGATCGACATTGCCGAGCAGCATCATGGAACCGTTCGGGCGCTCGCGGTGTCGCGAAGGTTTTGCAGCTCCTTCACCGCCGCTGAAACTTCGCCGCGGTCGAGAGAAATCTGCGCGCATTCGAAGCGCGCATCGTCGCCGCCGCCGTTTTCTCCGGTCTTCGCGTACTCGGCTAGCGCTTCAGCGCAAACCACCTGCGCCTGCGCAAGCTCTCCCCTCAGCCGGAATATGTCGGCTAACGAGTACAGGCTGAAACCGCGGTGGCTGTGCGCACCGATGCTGGCGTCCAGCGCCGCCGCCTGACGCAATTCGCTAATTGTGTCGTCGCCCGCGTTTTCGTCGCTTTGAATCACTGGGAGCCCGGCCAGCGCCCAAGCCTGGCCCGCTACGTCGCCGGTTTCGCGGCGGAGGCGCAGCACGTCGCGGGCAGCAGTCTCGGCGCCTTCCCTGTCGCCGATAACCCATAAAACTCCTCCAAGATCGGCGTAAGCCGCCGCCATTCCGTTTCGATCGCCGATCGCCTGAGATTCAATCAACGATCTGCGGTACTCGTCACGGCCTCGCTTCGGCTGCGAATCTTCGAACAGAATGCCGAGGACGCGGTGGGTCGCCGCTTCACCGCGCGGGTTTCCGATACGGTGATAATCGGCCAAAGCCTGCTCGAGCATTGCACTTGCAGCTTTTGGCTTGTCGGACATAAGCGCATTTCTGAGCGCGAGCTCCGCGTCGGCTTTGAGACCGGGCGCGTTCCGCGCCCCCGCCAGTTGCAGGGCTTGCCGCGCATGCTCTGCGCGGCCCTTGGTATCGCCTTGCGACGCCGCGATGTCCGCTTCGGCCAACTCCAGCCGGGGATCGTTGACTATGGCCAGTTCGATTCTGCGCGATAACTCTGCGCCTCGATCTTCAGACGCATAGGTTTCGGAAGACCAGCGGCATGCGCTGCCGCCTGCGCTGCGGCCGCATGTGCTTTCTGATCGTAGCCGAGCTGCGACCACGCTTCCGCCAGATAGACATAAGACGGCGCATATTCGGGCGCGTCCGCGATCGCCTGAAGCAGTTCATCGCGCGGATCGAACTACCGACGTCCGGCCCACAACCCGGCGCTGTAAAGAGCTAAGCTACAACTGCATGCTTTGAGGGGCGGGCACTGTCGCCCGAAGCGGAGAGTCCGAAGAGCGCGCGCCCTCGCCTGTCGCAACCATTGGCTTTGCCGAGCGTTAGATAATTTCCTCCTCATGTTAGATTGTTTCGCGGGGACATTCCGACGTGCCTGCCAAGAAGAGAACACAGCAGCGCCCAGCCGCTCCGGGCCACATAGCCCGAAAAGGGCTCGACCAAATTCAAAACTACCTCGATCGCTTTCGTTGGTGGGAATTCCAATTCCTCGCGATCGGCGTGATCAGCTCTATCGCTATCTTCGTCGTGTTGTTTCTGCCGTTAGGCAGCGGGCCGCCCCAAATCCGGGCTTCCGCTGCGATACCTGCCGCTGGCACTCCGGCGTTCGTCAGCGAGTTGGCAGACATCCTGACTCTACCGGTTGAGCAGGCACCTCCCGTCGTCACGTTCAACAACGGCGACGCCTTCCTAAAGGCATTGTTGGCCGACATCGACGGTTCAAAGTTCTCGATTAACTTCATGGTTTACATTTGGAAAGACGGGACATTCAGCGATCAAGTTTTGGCGCATCTGGAGCAGAAGCAGCGTGCGGGCGTGCAGGTGCGGATAATGCTCGATGCGTATGGCGGAATGACGGCTCCGCGCGAAAAACTTTCCCGACTCAAGGCCCTGGGCGGAAAAGTCGCCGTGTTTCATTCCCTCATGCCGCTACCGTGGACGATGGCAAGAGATCACAAGCGCAACCATAGGCGCTCCATCGTCATAGACGGTGATATTGGCTACACGGGAGGCATTGCCGTTGACGATGTATGGCTGGGCGATGCGCGCAATTCCTCGCAGTGGCGCGACATGATGTTCCGTGTCCAAGGCAGCATGGTGCCTCACCTTCAGGCCGCGTTTTGTGAGCTGTGGCTGAGCGCGACCGGGGAGCTTCTCGCCGGGGACAAGTTCTATCCCAACATACCGCCGTCTGCAGAGCCGAGCGTCACCTATGTGCCTCTCGCGAGCGCACCGTCGCCCGATCTTTTTGAGATGGAGAATTTTCTGCTGATGTCGCTACTTGGCGCCGAGCATCGAATCATCTTGGTCACTCCCTACTTCCTTCCCGACGAGTCTATAAAGCGTGCTCTGATCGAAAAGGCGAGCACCGGCGTATCCGTAACGGTTCTTGTTCCAAACGATCATAACGATGAACAAAGCGTTCGCGCCGCAAGCCAATACGATTATGAGGACCTGCTGAAAGCGGGTGTACATATCTACGAGTTCCAACCCACCTTTAATCATACAAAGCTGCTCGTCATCGATGGCAAATGGTCCGTCATCGGTTCTGCAAATATGGATAATCGTAGCCGCAAGCTGAACGATGAAGTGGTATTTGGCATATCCGACGAGGCATTCGCAGCGGAGTTGGAACGCACCGTCGCAATGGATTTGAAACGATCCAATCAGATCAAAATAAACGATTGGGAACAGCGCGGATGGTGGCAGCGCGCGCGAGAGATCCTCGCACGCGCGTTTGTTCAGCAGTACTAAGAGCGATCGCGCCTCGAGGTTTTCGGGTAGTGTCCTAATTCGATTTGGCGTGGGCGACTGGTGGTTTCTCATGGCACGGAACCGGCCTGAGCTTGTCGTGCGATTTCGCCGTAAGCTTCTTCATAGCTTCCTCCACCTGCTTACAGGTTACGTCCTTGCCCGTATATGTGAGCGCGCCGCCAGTGTGCGGAAGTTCTAGCGTGACCGACGCGACAAGCAGGATTAGCCCGATCACTTGCCCCTCCTGTTCACCGCACCTTGGCGGCGCGCTTCGAAGAAGATGTCCCTGGCTTTGCAACCTGTTCATAGGCCTCTTGCACGAGCTGGCGCAGTTCGGGCTTTTCAATGCCGTCCAGATCGACGCGCGTCCATCGGATGCGGCCCCACACTTCGGGCTTGAATGTATCGGCGCGGGCTTCGAACAGAAATTCCTGATGCGACGGTGAGAGCTTAAGGATGGCCTGGTTCGCATCCACGACTGCCTGCGCGAATATGCGGCCGTTTCTGCGAAACGACGGCGAGCCGAAATGGTCTTTCACTTCAACACCGGGCAGCGCGCGCGCCAACGCGGCAAGTTCTTTCGTCGTTGTCAAAGTTCTATGGTCGCGGTCATAGCCCAGCCACATAACGCCCGCACTCGTCGTTTCACAAGCGTGTGCTCGTGTCGCCTACCCATCGACGGCGGCGGTCGGGTGACGCGGCTCCGCACGCGCCTAGCGGCGCTGCGGCGGAACGGTTTGCCATATTCCAAATGCTGGAAGGGGCCTGCCGCGGACGGGTTCTAGCTCCCTAGCGCAGCTGGAGGCGCCCGATCTGCGCGTGCGCGTTGTTGGCGAACCAGATGTTGCCGTCAGGACCTACGGCAAGGCCAAGCACCGGAAAACTTCCCTCGCTTGCCGGCAGCGGAAATTCCGTAATAGCGCCCGCGGTCGTGATCTCACCAATGGCGTTTTCATACTCGCCAAAATAAAGATTTCCGTCGGGCCCTGCCACGATCGAGTCGGGCGATCCCGTCAGTTTGCTTGTGTAGAATGTTAGACCGCTACCGTTGACGTTTATCGCACCGATCCGTTGGTGCTGCGGGTCACAGAACCAGATGCGCCCATCGGAACCATAGGCAATCCCGAAAGTGTTGCTGAAGCCGGCGAAGCCCGCATCGAACTCGTGGTCATTACCGCTGGAATCGAAATAGCCGACATTGGAACCCGCCCATTCCGCAAACCAGATTTCATTGGACGGGCCCACCGTCACCGCAGTTGGCTGCGTATTGTTGTCGATGAGGTTCAGAAAGGTCGTGTTTCCGGAAGGCGCAATCTTTCCGATCCCCGAATGGTCGGTCGCGAAATACAGATTTCCGTCGTCGCCCAGCACCATTTGAAGGGATTGCGTTGGATTAGCGCTCGTGTCGAAGGTCTTGAACTTTCCCTTTTCGGTCACCCGTCCGATCTTGTCAGAATTGAAATCAGCGAACCACATGTTGCCGTCCGGCCCCTGCGCCAGCGCGCGCACGGCAGCGCCGGAGATCGGAACGGTATAGGCGACAGCGCTTCCTTTGGTGGAGAATTTGACAATGGTGCCTAGGCCGAGTTCGCCGAACCATAGCGCGCCCCCTGGGCCGCTAACGATGCGCAACGCTGCGCTGTCGTCCGTCGGTTTCGAGAAGATCGTGATCTTGTGACCTTTCACCTTTGTCGTATTGGCTGTGTATTTAACGGAAGCCGCCTGAACGGGGCCCCCGCAAGCCAGTGCGAAAACCAAGCCCAGACCGGAGAGCAAAAGGTTTCGTGCGATCCTCTTTCCGCTCATCGTCGAGATCCCTCTGCGAAATTGGCAAACGAGCTCTATAGTCGTTTAGGTCTCGGTCCAGTTCAAGCCCAGGTAGCGGCGGCGATTTGCCCTTTCTCAACCTATTTTATGGATCCCCGGCTTTAGACCCGACGCGGTGCGATAACGCTGTAACCGGCGCCTCGCTATGGAGCACAAGTACGGGGAACTCGGTTTTTTCCTTCCCCGTAGTGGCGAACGGCATGGTCTATGTCGGTTCGGAAGACGCCAAAGTGTACGCCTACGCGCTCAACGCAGGCAGCAATGCCGTCTATGAGCGCAACAAGACGCAGCTGGCTTCGTTCACCACGCTGCACCCGGATTTCCGGCTGAAGGCTTCCGAACCGTAAGATGGACGTCCCTTTGTTTTCAGCGTCGCGTGCCCGCGCCAGCCTTATCCTGGCTGCGCCCGAACTCTACGACACCACCAAAGTGAGCCTGACGACTTCGGCTGATCACTGACCATGGTGATCAGCGCTCAGCACTTGCAGCGCAAGATCTGATTCCCTTTCTCGAGTCTGTTCTGGAGGGCGCGAATTTTCTTGGCGATGCAGACCGACGGATCACGGGCTAGTCGCCGTCAAGCGGTTTTTGGAATTTGCACGGCTTTCAACCGCGAAATTTTTTCCGCGATCACCAAAAGGGGAAACACTTGAGTTGCGCTTTCGCGCGACCCTCACTGCGTACCAATCAGGGAGTTTGAATTTGCCTAAGTCTAAAGCCTGCATGGAACCACAGAAGCCCTTCCGGCTCTATACGGTCGCCGAAACGGCCGAGCAGCTCAGCAGTTCCGAAAAGACCGTCCGCCGTCTGATTGAGAGAGGCGAGCTGCGCGTGCGCCGAATCGGCCGATCCGTGCGGATCGCACATGAAGATCTCGCCGTGTTCCTCGCGCAAGCGGCGTGAACTGAGCACCGGACGTCGGCCGCTGTGAAGGCAGCGGACGTCCGGGCTTTATCATTCGCATCGCTTCGCGGTCGGCGTGACGCGAACGTATCTGGCGCAGCCAGACACCAAAAAGGAATTCCGATGAGTAACCTGAGCAGGGCTAAGCGCGAGCGCTCGCGCACCTGCAAGCCCACCAACATCGATCAATTCGACCTCTTCACCCTCGGTATCGAGCGTGTCCGGGACAACTCGAAGTCGGCTTTGAGCGCTGAAGTGATTGCGTCGAAGCGTTCATTAGACAGTGCAAATCCGGCCAAAATGCCGTGTGGTACAGGGACCTTTCCGGTCCCAGTAAGTCACGGAAAACCCACACAGAATCTCACTCTCGTGAGAACGGCCCCGTCTCAAAGATCGACTATAACATACCATCGTTCTCACGATTCGGGACGCCGGTCCCGGGCGGACCTCACGAGGGAAAAGATGACCAGACCGCCGACGTCACGAATCCCCTCTCCCGCCACGTCGAAGACGCTCGCCGATGTGCTTGCCCATGTCCAAGGGGACACTACCATCACGCCCAGGCAGCGCCAGGATATGGCATCCGCGCTGCGGATGACCGCGCGCGCTGTGGGGCGCGAGCTGTCCGAAGTTCCAGCCGAGCCGTCGCATTTGCGCTCGCGGCTGAAGGACTTCGCCCCGGCGGCGCTCGGCATGAGGGCGGAGCGGTGGGCCAATGTTCAGTCACTTTTGCGGAAGTCGCTGGTCGCGGCGGGCCTGGGGGAGAGTTACGTGCGCAAGCGCGCGCCGTTCCTGCCACAATGGTCGGAGAAGCTGGATCTGATCGACGACGATCACTTGCGGCTCAAGCTCACCGCCTTCGCACGCTGGTGCGGCTCCATTGGCGTGTTGCCAGAACAGGTGAACGACGCCTCTATTGCCGCCTACCGAACCTGTCTGGACGAGACCGAACTCACACGACGGCCAAAGGACATCCATCGCGAACTCTGCATCGCGTGGAACCGCGCGGTCGAACATATTGAGGGATGGCCGCAAACGCGCGTGAGTGTGCCGGTTCACAAGCAATCTTACACACTGGATTGGGAAAGCTTTCCAGCGTCGTTACGGGCAAATGTCGACGCATATATCGATTATTTGGCGGGCAAGGACGCTCTGAACTCCGCGCCGAAGCCATTCCGGCCAGCCTCGCTCAAGGGTATGCGGAACTCGCTCCGGCAATATCTCTCGGCCATTGTCCTGCGCGGACGCGACGCTGCGACAATCACTTCGCTCGCAGATGCGATCGACATTAAAGTATTCGAGCAGGCCCTGCGCTTTTTCCTGGACCGAAAAGACGGACTACCCCCCACAAAAAAGGAAAATCGGGCCCTCGCGCATCGCTTCGCGGTGATGATCGTGAAGCTCGCTCGCCATTGGTTGAAGGTTGACGAGGCGCACCTCAAGGAACTCTGCGCACTGCGCGACAAGGTGAAGGACCACACCGCAAAGCCCGGAATGACCGAGAAGAACCTGACCCGGCTCAGTCAGTTCGACGACCCCAAAAAACTCTACGCGCTCGCGAACCTGCCGCGGAACATGTTCAAGAAGTTGCTGGCCAAGGGAACGCCCACATACGCAGAGGCGCTCAAGGCCCAGATGGCGGTGGGGATCGAGCTGCTGTTGCTGACGGTCGTGCGACGCGAGAACCTCGGCAACATCGAGATCGGGCGTCATCTGATTTGGACGGCAGGCGGAGATGCGCTGCGTCTGTCGATCCCGGGCAAAGAGGTCAAGAACGGCGTGCCGATCAACCGGCCGATCCCGGCGGCCTCAGCCAAGATGATCGCGCTGTACATTAAGCGCTTCCGCCCCGTGCTGCTAAAAGAACCGTCGGATCATCTGTTCCCCGGCAACTGCAACGGTGGCAAGCAGAAGGAATACCTCGCCAGGCAAATCTCGGACACGATACGCAAAGAGACGGGCCTGATCGTCAACGCGCACCTTTTCCGGCACATCGCGGCGATGACCTATCTTGATGCTCATCCGGGAGCCTATGGCGTGGTCCGCCTGCTGGCCGCCCACAAGAGTGTCGAGACGACGACGACGTACTATTGCAGCATGGAAGCCAAGTCGGCGTATCGGGCATACGACGCACTCCTCGACCGGCTACGTCCGGCATCGCTTTCCCCCGACAGCGAGGCGACCTGTGCCTCCGCGGGTCACTCAAAAAAATCGACCCGGAAAATTGGTCGTGACGGCAAAGCTCGGGCGGTGCCGAGCAACACCGCCCCGCGCAAACCATCGACCCGGCGAACGGCCAGAACTGGAAAATCATCTGGCGTGACGACGAAGTCGACCCGAAAAAAGGAGTATTAAACATGACTAGACACCCCCAAAAAAGCTGGCCGGTCGAGCAGTGGCCCGTTGCCGACAGGCTCGCCTGGCGCGAAGCACGCGAGGAAGGAGACGCCCTCGCTCCCGGTGGCAACGCCAGCCATTGGCGGACAGGCACGGAGCGGACGGTTGGTCGATCCTACGGGCACTTTCTGGCTTGGCTCGACGCGATCGAACGATTGGACATGTCGACTCCCGCTGCCGGCCACGTCACGGACGAGAACATCGCGGAGTACATCCTCACGATTCGAAGCGCCCTGTCGGATCACACTATCGCTGGCCGGATCAGTCAGATCTACATGGCTGCCAAGGCGATGCGACCCGACGCCGACTGGGCGTGGTTGAGCACAATCTGGAAGCGGCTCACGCGCGAAGCCAAACCGCTCCGCGACAAAAACAGCCGGCTTGTGGAGGCTGCTGACCTCCGCGCCTGCGGGATTGAAGCAATGGAAGAGGCCGCCAAGTCCGAAAAGTCGCGCCTGTGCGAATGCGCCACGCTTTACCGCGACGGCATGATTACGGCGCTCCTCGCGGCGCGGCCCTTCAGGCTCGCGAACATCACCCAGATTGAGCTGGGTCGGCATTTGCAAGCGCGCGGCGAAGGCTACTGGTTGTCGTTCGAGCCCCACGAGACCAAGAACAACCGCCCTCTGACCGCCCCCTTCCCGGACGATCTGGTTCCCTACCTGGAGGAATACGTGGCCGTCTACCGGCCGCTCCTGCTCCGGAATGAGAACCGCAAACCACAAGACGCAAACCGGCTCTGGTTGTCGATATGGGGCAAGGGACTCAGTGAAAACATGGTCTATCGCCGAACCATGAAACTGACTCAGGAGCGTTTGGGGCGCGCCATTAACCCGCACGCCTTCCGTCATGCGGCGGCAACCAGCATCGCGTTCTCCGATCCGGAGCACGTCATGGTGACAAAGAGCATCCTCGGGCACAGCACACTCGCGTCCAGCGAGGAGTTCTACAATCTGGCTGAAGAAACTGAGGCAACGCAGCGGTATCATGCGCATCTGGCAGCGTTGCGCGATCAACCGATCGTATAGGGCTCGACAACGATCGCGATGCGGGGAGGGACTCCGGCAGCCCTCCCCGTAGAGTAACGGATCGGAATCAAGCCAGTGAACACTTGGTAGACAAAATGAACAGAGTGAGGACAAGGGATTGAGGACTAAACGACCATGTGCAATCTGACAGTGCGGTGTGCGAACTTGTCCGCCACGCTGGCTCTCTCTTGAGACGACGATGCAGCATCCTTTTGAAAGAGTGCAGAAAAGCGATCAGCGGTATGAAACTGCCGATCACCAATTTCGCGATCCACACGTCTTTTTTGACGAAGCCCAGGTGTTGGCACTGCGGCCCTGGCTTGGCGCGTAGTTTCCTGCGCATTGCACGAAGTAACCAAGCCATTACACGGACACGCGGGGCGCGCGGAAGCGCGAGGCCTCCATTCTTCCGCAATGGCGGCCGATGACCGTCCAGGGAACTTTGAAGGTTACGGCCGTTGGATCAACCATCTCATGCGCGCCGGCGCCTCGATTGCGTGCGCCCCATCCTGCTCGCCGGCACGGCGACAGATCGACTCTGGATCAGCAACCGTCAGACGCCAAAGACGCCACACAGCGTGTACGTCGCCGTCGCGGCCTCAGCGAAAGGAACTCGGCGAAGCCATGGGGCCGCACCGGTTTCGGCATATCGCAGCCACATCCACCATCATCAGCGCGCCCGAGCAGCTCGAAGAAGCACGCGCGCTTCTCTCGCACGCGGATGTGCGCATGACCCACGAGCACTACATCATTGCAAAATCGCTGGCCGTGAGTCGCAAACAGGCAGAACTCATCGCAGGCCTTCGTACCCCACTGCCAAACGTATCAGAGGGCGCCCCATGAGCATCGTGGACAGCGAACCATCCGCCTATTTCATGGCTGGACACGCGGTGGGTGCGTGGCTTGAGGGCCTTGCGGTCGAGCGCGTAGCCGTTCTGTCCGACGAAAGCTGGATCGATGTCGTCGAGCCGGATCTGCCGGCCACCGGTAAGATCTGGCGTGAAGGTGATCGTGCCGTCGCAAAATCGCTGATCCGGGCACTGCTTTTTGGACCGGGTGCCCGGGAGCGTTACGGCTGGGGGTGTTGCGGCTGCGACGTCGAAACCGTGGGCAACTACCTGGGTGAGACTGTCGTCTGGCGGGCGTGTAACCTCGCTCGTCGCATTGAATCTGATCGACCGCTGCTGCCGTCACTTTGGACGCAGGTTGGGCAACTGGTCGACCGCGACGACACCTGGGTGGCAGTGACCGCTCTCGCAGAAGCGCTTGTGGAACGCGGTGAACTGGACGGAGCCGAAGCGGAAACGATTGTGCAAGACGGACTGCGCACAACGCGCCGGCAGAAGATTTGATATGCGGAAATTCGATCCTTGGGGGTTTTCCGCATACGGAAACGCGCCGGGCAAAAGCGTGCAAAAGTCCAGATTCCATTCGGTCGCTCGGGAGGGATGAGGCATTCTCCGCGTCGTGATGCAGGCTCAGGCGGATCAAATGCCCGCTGACGAACCGGCCGAGAGTGGCATTTGGGGCGTCGTGACGGACAATCGGAACATGACCCGGAGCCAGAGAAACGCCGGTTCGAAGGAAATGGCACGAGCAAGGCCAGACAGTGAGTACGACACATCAAACGCTAGATTTGGGAACCGGGAGCAGGCCGAACATCCCCCGGGCGGTTCAAGGCCAATCGCCATTCCCGACGAATGCGTCGGAGGCGGGAACACCATGCTTTCCGGCTCTATGGGATGAAGATGAAGCGGCAAAAATTCTACGGGTTAAGCCCTGCACGGTGCGAAACGAGCGGGTACGCGGTCATCTGGGCTTCACGAGGGTCGGAAAGCGAATTTTCTACACCGCAGATCAACTCAACCAGTATCTGCAACGGCAAACGGTAAAGCCATGCGAAAGTCCAACTTCAGTTCGCCTCCCAAGCCCGGCCAGATCGGCTCGTACTGGCTCAGCAAGAAGCCGGGACGTGATGGCACCGCCGACGCCTGGTGTCGAACATGGTACGACCGGCGAAAGCGACAGACGTGCCGTGTCAGCCTTGGCACAACAGATTTTCAAGCGGCAAGCCTCCAGCTCGCGAACTGGGTCGTCGAAAACGACAAGAACGGTGGCGAAACCCGCGCGGACAAGGTGCTGATCGAACGCGTTCTCATCAACTACTGGGTCGACCACGCACAGAAACTTCCGAGCGCATCGACGGCGTGGAACGGCCTCGCCTATTGGCAGGAGTTCTGGCAGGGCAAGACGGTGGCCGAGATCACTCCGCACGAGCAAAAGCAGTTTCGGAAATGGCTCGCGGGCAAAGGCATCGACGATGGCGGCGTTGATCGAGTTCTGGCCGACGGCCGCGCGGCGCTCAATCGCGCGGTGAAGTGGCAGGAACTGGCCGCGGCCCCGCATATCTTTGCGGTTCAGACCGCCCAGGACAGACGCGCGCGTGAACCCATGGGCCGCCCGATTGTGCCACAAGAGATGGCGCTGCTGCTGGACGCCGCAAATTCACGGCACATGCTCTCCTATCTCGTAATCGCCATGAACACGCTGGCGCGCCCCGGTGCGATCCTCGATCTGCGTGCCGCGCAGTTTGACGAAACGCATAACCGCATCGACCTCAATCCACCTGGCCGCAAGCAAAACAAAAAACACCGTCCGGTGCTGGCCGTAAGTCCGACTCTGAAGCCATGGCTGCAGACCGTTACCGATCCGTCGCAACGCTATGTCACTTACGGACGGGCCGCCGTTAAATCGATCAAGACCGCATGGCAGCTTCTCGTGCAGGAGGCGGGGTTGGACGAGCGCGTGTTGCCATATTCGATACGCCACGGCATGGCACGCGAGATGCGCAAGCGAAAGGTGCCAGGCGACCAGATCAGCATCTTCCTCGGCCACCTTCCCAAGAACTCTGATGCCACAACATCGATCTACGCACCGTACGAGCCGGAATACTGCTCAGAGGCCATCGCCGCGATCGAGGACGTGATGACGGAAATCCGCCGGCATCTGAAGCGCGCCAACATCGATCAACCGATTGTCGACGCGGCCGCTCTGGCAAAATCGATTCCGAGCAAGACCAAGCGTGGCGTCGGCGATGCGAAGCGTGAGGAAATTCGCTTCATGATTCTATCCGGATTGCCGCACAAGGAAGTGGTGAGGCGTAGCGGAGTATCCAGCGGCACCGTGAGCGCCATCCGCAAGGAAATGCGTAGTGCAATTCCTCTCTATCGCAACTCAGAGTCAGGTGTTTGCGTGCCGCTTGCGTGCCGCGACGACGAAATCGCTGATACTTCTCGCGGTCAACGTGTTGATTATATTGGTGGGCCCGGCAGGACTCGAACCTGCGACCTAACCGTTATGAGCGGTCAGCTCTAACCAACTGAGCTACAGGCCCCGTTCCCGGTGATAGCAGGATTTCCGCGCCTGCAAAAACCGTTTCGCTGCGGACGCTCCGGCGCGCAATTCTGCCGCAGTTTTGCCTTGGCGGTCGGGCAGGTTCGGCTCGATTTTCGGGAAGGAATTGGCCATGCGTTCTTCTTTGTCGGCTGCGCTCCTTATGGCAGCACTTTTTGTCTCGACTGGGGTCAGCGCGCAGACCGCGCCGCCACCGCGCGTGCTCAGCGTCAGCGGGACCGGCGAGGTGAAAGCCACGCCCGACCAGGCGCAGCTCTCGACCGGCGTCGTCACCCAAGCAGGAACGGCGGCAGCGGCGCTGGCCGCCAATTCGCGCGCGATGAACGGCGTGTTCGACACACTGAAGCGCGCCGGCATCGCCGAGAAGAACATCCAGACCTCCAACTTCCAGGTCTCGCCGCAATACGGAAACCCGAAACCGGGCGGCGCACAGCGCATCACCGGCTATCAGGTTTCAAACACCGTCACCGTGATGGTCATTGGGCTCGACAAGATTGGTCCCGCCATCGATGCGCTGGTCGCCGCCGGCAGCAACCAGATCGACGGACCGAATTTCTCGATCGCCGACCCCAAGCCGCTGCTCGCCAAGGCGCGCGAGGAAGCGGTGAAGGATGCGACGGCACGGGCACAGACGCTTGCCGCCGCGGCCGGCGTGACCCTCGGCCCGATTATCTCGATCGGCGAAGGCGGCGCCGAATATTCCCCGCCGCAACCCTTGGGCCGCATGATGCTGGCGGCCAAAGCACCGACGCCGGTCGCCTCGGGCGAGGAAAGCGTCTCGGCCAGCGTGTCGATCACTTGGGAGATCCACTAGCCACGGTTCGCCCGACCCGCGAGATGTGATAGGTTTCCCTCATCTCGTAGGGAGGCTTCCCATGATCTCTGTGCTGGCGCGCAACTGGTGGGCATTCGTCATCCGCGGCATTCTTGCGATCCTGTTCGGCGCGATTGCGTTCCTTGAGCCTGCCGCCGCGATGCTGTCGCTGGTGCTGATCTTCGCGGTCTATGCAGCGGTCGACGGCGTGTTTGCGATTGTCAGCGCGATGCGCGCCGCCAATGCGGGCGAACGCTGGATGTGGTTCGCGCTCGAAGGCGTAGTCGACATCATCGCCGCCGCGGTGGCCGTAGCGATGCCGGGCCTTACCGTCGTCTTCTTCATCACTCTGCTCGCGATCTGGGCGATCATCACCGGCGGCTTTATGCTCGCCGCCGCCTTCCGTCTGGATGCCGATCATGGCCGCTGGTGGCTTGCGCTCGGCGCCCTCGCCTCGATCGCCTATGGTGCGCTTCTCCTCATCGCACCGATCATCGGCGCGGTGGTGCTGACCTGGTGGATTGGCGCCTACGCGATCGTGTTCGGAATCTCCCTGCTGATCGTGGCCTTCCGGCTGCGAGCGCGCTTCAAGGCGAGCCCGCTGGCTGGCACGGTGTAGGCTCAGGGCTGGAAGAGCGGCGGATTCCCGCGCAATAATTTTCTCCCCGCCTGTCGAAACAGGCCTTTGCCGCGCGTCATTGGGGTAGCCGATCCGGCTGAACCGATGAAGGAGACCCAAGATGCAATACATGCTGCTGGCCTATGTGGACCCGGATGGGTTCGCGGCCATGAAACCCGAAGACGCCCAGAAGGCGATGGCCGCCTATACCGCCTATGGAGAAGCGCTGCGCAAGGAAGGCGTGGGCATCGGCTCGAACCGGCTTCGGCCCGCGAGCGATGCGACGTTGGTGCGCGTTGCGAACGGCAAGACCTCCGCGCTCAACGGACCGTACGCCGAAACCAAGGAACAGCTTGGGGGCTATTTCCTGATCGAAGTGCCCGATCTCGACGCGGCACTCTCCTGGGCGGCGCGCTGCCCGGCCGCGAGCCACGGCAGCGTCGAAGTCCGTCCCGTCTGGGCGATGTGAGGAGCGCGCGATGCAATATCTGTTGCTCATCCACGGGAGCGAAGCCGTCGAGAACGCGATGAGCGAGCAAAAGATGGTCGAAGTCATGGCGGCGTTCGGCGCCTATACCGAGGCGCTGAGGAAGAGCGGCGTCTATGTGAGCAGTAACCGGCTCCAGCCCGCAGCTACCGCGGCCACCGTGCGGGTTCGCGACGGCAAGACCAGCGTGCTCAACGGTCCCTATGCGGAGACGCGCGAACAGCTCGGCGGCTATTACCTGATCGAGGTGCCAGATCTTGCCGCGGCCAACGACTGGGCTTCACGCTGCCCGAGTGCGGCGTGGGGCACGCTGGAA
>Ga0105239_10002019_pt1 | contig 26330 bp, 23 predicted proteins | sample KBSC44metaG_FD_92761 | JGI IMG/M metagenome (GOLD analysis project Ga0105239, IMG submission 92761) | Corn rhizosphere microbial communities from Kellogg Biological Station, Michigan, USA - KBS C4-4 metaG | ecosystem: Host-associated > Plants > Roots > Rhizosphere > Soil | place: Michigan, USA...
AACCAAATGCTTCACGCTCAGATGCGTACTTGTTCATGATCTGAAGTGAGCGACGTGCAATACCAAGACTCATCGCCGCGAGCGTTACGCGTTCGATTTCTAAATTTCGCATCATATGGTGAAGCGCTTCGCCTTCTTGACCCACACGATTCGCGGCTGGCACTTGGCAATCTTGAAACACGAGTTCGGCCGTGTTGCTCGCGCGCATGCCGAGTTTATCCATGATCTTTTGGCCAACAGAATAACCTTTGTGACCTTTTTCAACCAAGAAAGTCGAAATCAATGGTTTGCCATTTTTCTCGCCGGTTTTGGCGTACACGAGCACGCAATCGCCTGGAGTCTTTTGATCATCGATCGTGCCGTTGGTGATCCACATCTTGCGACCGTTCAAAATATAATTCGAACCTTCAAGGCGTGCCGTCGTTTTCATTCCGAGAGCATCGGTACCAACGTGCGGTTCCGAGATCGCCATTGAGCCGATCCAAGAGCCATCGCATAAGGGTGGTAACCATTTTTTCTTTTGTTCTTCGGAGCAATTCACGGCCAAATTATTTGCCGAAAGCATGGCGTGCGCGAGATACGCCAAACAGAATCCCGGATCGCTCGCCGAAATTTCTTCGTGCGCAATCACAGCTGCAACCGCATCCATTCCAGAACCACCGTAGGCTTCTGGAATCGTGATTCCTAAAAGACCTAGTCCACCAAGCTTGCGAAATAACGGAACGTTGAATTTTTCTTTGCGATCGTGCTCAGCCGCTTGCGGTTCGACTTCGTTCGTGACGAATTCACGAACTGTCTCACGAAGCATTCCGTGCTCTGGCGTTGGATTAAAGAGATCCAATTGTCGAATGGCGTCCTGCATGCATACCTCAAAAGCGATTGACTGAATTTAACAGTCTAAGCAAAGCGGCTGCAAGGCTTTACTGCCATCACGATAGATCGCGACACATTTGAGGCCTTGCTTCCAGGCGCTCAAATAGACTTCGCGAACCGTCTCGACGGTGGCGTTCTTTGGCAAATTCACGGTTTTTGAAATTCCACCGCTCAGAAACGGCTGGGCTGCCGCCATGATTCGTAAATGACCTTGCCAAGAAATAAAACGATCTGGAAGATCTGCGCTCGGGACCGCCGTGTCAAAGACCGGAAGGTCTTTTTGTTTCAAATGGGGGGCACCCGACAGCGAGCCTTTGCTTATCAAATGCTGCTCGACCGCTTTGATTTCAGCCTCCGAATATCCCATTTTCTTTAACGCGAGTCCGACCGACTTGTTGACGAGTCGAAGTGTTTGCCCACCCACCAATTTTTTAATTTTTACGAGCGCAAAATCGGGTTCAATTCCAAGCGTGTCGCAATCCATGAACAAACCAATCGTTCCCGTTGGCGCGATCAATGTGATCTGAGCGTTGCGAACACCCGCGTGGCCCGCTCGCTCAATCGTTTGATTGGCTTTAAGTCGGAGGTCTTTTCCGATCGCTTCCAGTTCTTGCTCAAACTTCCAATTTTCGATGGCGTCGACGTGATGATGAAGGGCCTGGAGCGCGCTCGCACGATCGTCATGCATGCCCTCAAACGGACCTTTGAGCTCAGCAAGATCCACACTCGCGGCAAGCGCCGTGAAATGCATGCTGGCCGTAATGGCCGCCGTCCAATTGGCCGCCTTTTCGCTATCGTAGGGGATCGCCATACGCATGAGCAATCCACCTAAGTTCGCATAGCCAAGACCAAGGGGACGATAGAGATGACTGTTTTTCGCAATCGCAGCGGTGGGATAAGAAGCGTAATCGACCAAAATTTCTTGCGCGATCAAAAGCAAGCGGCAGCCGTTTTCGAACGCTTCCCAATCAAATGATCCATCCGCGCGCAAAAACTTAACGAGATTGAGCGACGCCAAGTTGCAGGCCGAATCATCAAGAAATAAAAACTCGGAGCATGGATTGCTGGCGCGAATTTCACCGGCGCGTGGAACCAAGTGATGGCGCTGAATCGTATCGTGAAATTGCACGCCCGGATCCGCACATTCCCATGCGGCTTTGCAAACCATATCGAATAGTTTTTTCGCCGAAACCTCTTTGGCCTTTTCACCGGTCGTGCGCCAACGGAGTGTCCAGGGCTCATCGTTCAAAGCTTTGTTCATGAACTCATTGCTAAAGCGAATCGAGTTGTTGGAATTTTGTCCTGAAACCGTTTTGAATGCTTCGCTATCAAAACCGGTTCCAAAACCATTCGCCATGAGCACGCGCGCTTTGCGCTCTTCCATGACTTTCCATTGAATAAAATCTTCGATCTCAGGATGATCGGCGTCGAGCACGACCATCTTCGCTGCACGCCGGGTCGTGCCACCGGAGCGCATGACATGCGCCGCTCGATCAAAAATCTCGAGATAAGAAATGACTCCAGGAGTTCCTGCTCCGCCACCAATGCTTTCGCCTTTAGCGCGCAGTTTTGAAAAATTCGTTCCCGTGCCCGAGCCATATTTGAATAACTTCGCCTCGCTTTTCACAAGATCAAAAATACTAATCAAATCATCTTCGACGTTTTGGATGAAACAAGCTGAGAGCTGCGGCCGAATGTACGCTGTCGAAAGTTGACCAACTTTTTTCTGCTCGAAATCCCAAGCATAAGATTCGGACTTACCCGCGGTTTGATAAGCTGCAAAAAGTCCACAGTTAAACCAAACCGGAGAATTGAAGGAACCAATCTGATGATAAAGCAATGCCGTTAATTCTTGCTCGAAGATCTCACCTTGCTCTTCATTGAAATAACCCTGCCACACACCGGCTTGTCGAATGGTGCGCGCGACTCGGAAAACCAGATCTTTTAGTGAGCGCTCGCCCTGGCGAAAATATTTGAGTGCTGCGATTTCAGCCGCCGTCGAGCTCCAAGTCGTTGGGAATTCGACTTCCTCATTCACATCCGAAACACGACGCCATGACCATTGCAAAGCAGGTAAGCGACTAAAGAAGCGTTCAAACGACAACGACATTAAAAGAGGTTACTCCATTGCTGTTTTAAGTCATTAATGCTGCGCGAAAACGATGGCATAACGGGAGCCGAGCACGATAATCGAGCGCATGGCCATTTATTTTGATCACAATGCAACAACTCCGGTAGACCCTCGCGTGCGGCAAGCCATGCTTCCGTATCTGGAACAAGATTTCGGCAATCCCTCGAGCAATACGCACGCCTTCGGATGGAAAGCGCAAATGGCCGTTGATCGCGCTCGTAAACAAGTCGCTTCCCTTTTTTCGGTCGCACCCAAAACGGTCGTTTGGACTTCGGGTGCCACCGAAAGCAATAACTTAGCGATCTTAGGCGCGCTGGAATTTTGGCTCGAGTCTAATGACAAACCTCACTTCATTACCACAGCGGTTGAACATAAAGCGGTCTTACAGGTTTTCGATTGGGCCAAGAAACGTGGCGCTGAGATTTCAATCGCTCCAGTAAATAAAGACGGTTGTGTCGAGCTTTCGACTTTGAAGTCGCTGATCCAACCGAACACTCGTTTGATTTCTGTCATGGCGGCCAACAATGAAATTGGCAGCGTCAACGCGCTCAAAGAAATCGGTGAGCTTTGTTCTCAAAACAAAATCGTTTTCCATTGCGATTGCGCCCAAGCTGTCGGGCGCATGCCGCTTTCATTTGAAGACCTCAAGATTGATCTGCTCTCGCTCTCTGGTCATAAGATTTATGGACCAAAAGGTGTGGGCGCATTGATCATTCGCCCGATCAATCGCGAATTTACGTTGCGCCCGCTGATGGCTGGTGGTGAACAGGAATGCGGTCTGCGTCCTGGCACTTTGAATGTTCCTGGCATTGTGGGCCTCGGCGTCGCCTGTGAAATTTTGCAACAAGAGATGCTGGCTGAGATCGAGAAAGTTTCGCAATGGCAACGTCAGGTCCTCGAAACGGTCCAAGCCTTTTCTGAAGTCGTGGTGAATGGTCCGCTCAAAAATCGACTCTGCAACAACGTCAGCTTTTCGGTCAAAAATCTTTTTCCCGATGAGATCTTAGAAGGACTCGATGGTTTTGCATTTAGCTCAGGTTCGGCCTGTACGTCGGCAAACGCAAAACCAAGTCATGTCCTGAAAGCCATTGGCCACGAAGACCAATTGGCACGCTCGACGATTCGTTTGGGATTTGGGCGCTTCAATACAGAGCATGAAATCAAGCAACTGCTGTCGCAGTTAAAAATTCTGATTGGCCAACGCGTTTAGCTTCTTGGCCTTTGAAATACCAGAATAAAGCAGACTTCCGCCATTAATCAGAGCGACGACTTTATCGCGCTCTTCAACGGCAACAGCAAAACAGCCGAGGCTACGCCCCTGCAATTTATTTTCTTCAACGACATAGTCAGCTGAGTGAACCACGATTTCGCGCGGACGTGCGTTCGAATTTGTCGGCGACAAACCATCTAAGCGAATCGAGAGCCCGTGTTCACCGGTGTAGGTTTCGGCCACCAAGAAAAAACCAAGCGATGACATACCGGAGTCTTCAACGTTACTAAATTTTTTCGCGTAACCAGTGCCGTGTGGATATTTCTTCGTTGTCGGGTCAGAACCTTTTCCGTGCGAGACGTGGCGAGTTGTCACGACACCCGTTTTCATATCAATGAAATACCAGCGCGCGACTGAAGAATGCTGTTTGAAATCGACAATTCCGACAATATTTGGATTCGTGAGTTTGTCGTGGTTATAGCCGTAATAAAGCAGCGTTGGTTTCAACAAATCATCCGGAACGATATGTTTCGGATCAATGTAGTTGAATCGCTGCAAAATTTTTTGTGCTTCTTGATCTGTGTAGTTGGGATCTTGAAACGATAAATCAAACGGCGAAAAAAACCGATTTGAAAACACCCATGGAGTGAGTGAACCCTCCGACGCCGGCGCGGCTTGAACAATCAAAGCCAACGCGACCGGTACAACCAACCATCCAATGGCAAATCTGTGCCTCATCCGTGAGACCCTTTGCTAAGCTTATGTTGTTATTTTAAATGAGATGAAAAAATAAGCTGCTGGATCCAGTTTGGCTCTGGCCAAGAGCCTTGCTAGAATTGGACCTACGTCATATAAATTATTCGAGTTTATGCCGAAATCTTAATGCCGAGTGCTTTGGAGTGGCATCACTAGACGTGCAGGATCGAGGCGACGCTCGCATTTGGCAGGCAAATTAAAGCGGAACTTTTTCAGCAGTTCCAATCGGTCCAAAACATAACCCTGCTCATCCGGAGAAAACAACAGCAGTGATTCCTGGAACGCAGCCAAGAGACGATCTGAAATCTGTGCCGCGTTCTGTGCGCCAAAAAAACCAAATACGAACAACGTGGTCTCACGTGATGCCAAATAGCTGATCAAAATCGCCTCCGCATCTTCACGCGCATAACTCAATAGTTTCACCGCCAAATGAATGCGAGTCATAACACCTTGGTTCGGATCCAACATGATGCTGTGAAAAATCGGATAAGCGAGCGCTTCTGTCTGTGGCGAACGGCTCAAAATATTGGCGATCAGCAGCCGCAACTGGTCCGACGCCGTGATCGTCAGTAGGCGGGCGATCTTTCGGTAGATTCGCTGATAAGGGACAGGGTGCATATTAAATGTTTGCAACAGCCGCGGAACGTTGACCGTCTTTTTGTCATTTTTAATCGCATCCGCGACGAAATCTAAAATGCGATTACTGGTCCGAAAAGAATATGGCGCAAATTGTTCTAAGCTATCGTAGACCAACGACGGATTTTGACCTTCCGACTGCTGACCTGCCTCGATCGTCGAAAGAAGAATTTCGACTTCGAGCTTTTCATCACGCGCTTTCGCCCATGACGAATCACTCAATACCGAGATTAAACAAAGTAAAATGACAAAAACTCGAATCACAAAACCTCGAAAACGAATTGAGTGTGCAGCTTATATGCCAGGCAAGCGACTGAAACAAAAGGGAAATTTGTGCTAGTAATCAAGAAATCGCGACCTTACTTTAAAACCCGTTTTCTTCTATCCTATAGAACATAGGTAAAGGGATTTATGACAAAATTACTTAGATTACTCTGGATCAGTTTCTTATCGGTCTTTCCGACCACCCGATTGCTCGAAAACGTCGAAGGCGAGATCGAAAAAATTTTTGAAGATGACAAAAAGAAGAAATCGCAGAAACCGTCCTCGACTAAGCCCGAACAGAACGAGTCGCCCTCTTCCTAAATTCGCCCGGAGTGTGTCCCGTTTTTTGCCGAAAGAATCGGGCAAAATAGTTCGGGTCTTCGTACCCAATTTGGTAGCCGATTTCGGCGATCGACAAATCGGCATAGGCGAGCAGCCGTTTCGCCTCGATCAAACAACGGTCTTGAATGATCGCCCCAGCCGACTTTCCTAGCGCTTTAGAAATTTTCGTTGTGAGCGCCTTGCCAGAAAGCCCAAGACGTTGAGCATAGAATTCCACTGAATGTTCTTGCTTAAAATATTGATCCACCAACTGCTGAAACTGGCTCACCAGCAATGGTACCGATATTCGGCCCTTCTTTGGTTTTTGCGTTCGCACCACGCGAGTTACAAAAGCAAGAAGCAAGCCTTCGAGACAAAGTCGAAAATCCTGTTGGCCCGCCTCGATTTCATCGAGCATGAGTCTGAAAAATGGCTCGAGAGCGAGCGCCGCCTTGCCCTCAATCAACGCCGGAACACTTTCGAGTTTGGCTAGCAATCCCGGCTGCGCCAATGATTCTCGGGTGAACTCAAGCACAAATCCACGCGTCGATTTACTCAATTGCCAACCGTGCACTTCGCCGGGCTTTACGAAATAAACCTGACCAGGACGAACTTTGTAAGTTTTGAAATCAATCTCATGCCAGCCCCTGCCTTTTTCTAAGAACACGAAATGATAAAAACCATGACGATGCGGAAACGGCACCTTTGGATGGAATCGCTTTTCGATTCGCTCCGCCCGGATATCGCCCGTCTGAGCCGGAATGTTACCAAGAGATTCAATTGGGTGAAGTTTCATATGTCCGTGAGCTTAACGTATATTTGATCGACACGAAATAACCTTTAATCACCGACGAGACGCAATTGGCATCGTCCAAATGCGTCTCCCGTCCAGAATTTTCGCGCGACCTTACGATAGATCTCGGCTTGAAACGGCGTCAGTGGGCGCGGACGATTGGCACTGGGATTCTCACGGAGCTGATTAAAAACCGCAGTCACAATCGGATCTTTTGCCAACAAACGATCGTGAAGCTCTATCCCTAAGCGAAGTTCAAAATCTTCTACGACGCGACTATCACTTTCGTAAAGTTCTGACATCTGAGTCGCCATGAGCTGGGAAAAATAAACGTTATCGAAGAAGCGCCGAAACAAATAAATCAATTCATCGTCGCGAAGCAAACCGGCACGGTAAAGCAATCCAGTCTCCACGAATTCATAGTGATTTCGACTGCGCACCCGTTCGGCGAACTGTTTTTTGAATTCCAGAGTACTCTGCGGAAAAAATCGAATCACTAAAGGAACATAGCTGCGATCTTGAAAGAACTTGTCAACGATGAAGGGAAGATCCGTTTCATCCCAAAGACTGAGTTTGTGATATATATAGACAATATCAGATTGAAAATAGCTGCGCTCTGTCTCTCGATTTAAAATTTTTTGTGCGCTTTCGTGAATGGCTCGTTTCATATCACTGTGATCAAACGTTTGCGCGATCCACGTGCGATCCACAACGCTTCGTAGATGCGCTAAAAGCTGAGCCCGCTTGTCGAAACTATCATCGATCCAGTTTTCTTCATTGGCGATAAAAGCCAACAACGTCTCGATATAAACAAGGCCCTTAGGATTTCGGTTTATAGACGACGGGAACGGGACAACATTGGACGCAAAAGTCCCACAACTGTGCACTAAAATAGAAAATAGGAATGCCAGCATAGCGCGTGTCATTGGAGCAAGAACGGCGCCAAGGGCGGGAACTACCCCGCCTTTTTGATTTGTGACATTGTCCGTTCGATAGCAGCCTGGAGCTCTGAAGCTTTCACTGGTTTTGGGACGTAGTCATTCATGCCGGCCGCCATACATTTTTCTCGATCACCCGCCATTGCGTTGGCCGTCATCGCAATGATTTTAATATCGCGAAAACTGGATTGAACACCGCGAATATTTTTGGTCGCTTCATATCCGTCCATTTCAGGCATTTGGCAATCCATCAAAACAAGATCGTATGGCGTTTGCTTCAATGCTTCGATCGCCTCTTGACCGTTGGCCACGGCAACGGCCGAGTGGCCCATTTTGTTTAGCATTTTGATTGCGATCAATTGATTCATTGAATTGTCTTCTGCAACCAACACGCGTAGCCTTTTAATCGGCGCCACGGCCATCGCTTGATGCGCTTCGATCTTTCTTTCATCGTGGGCGCTTTCAAGCGTCAGAGTAAAGTAGAAGTTTGATCCTTTCCCTTCTGTACTCGTAACGCCAATCTGGCCACCCATGAGCTCAACCAACGATTTCGAAATTGACAGTCCGAGGCCCGAACCACCATAGCGACGAGTCGTTGAGGCGTCGGCCTGAGAAAAGGCTTGGAATAATCGTGAGATCACGCCTTGTGGAATACCAACTCCAGTGTCCTCAATATCGCAGCGAATTTGGTAGCGACCATCGCCCGCGGGTTTGCCCGACAATGAAAGCTTCACATGTCCCTTTTCGGTAAACTTAATTGCATTGCTTGTGAGGTTGATCAAAACCTGACGAAGGCGAGTGGGATCGCCGCGCAGAAATCTTGGTAATCCTGGCGCCACAAATCGCAAGAATTCCAAACGCTTCTTCTTAGCTGCGATAACGAGAATGCTTTCGACATCGTCAACCAACTGCTCAACATCGAAATCAATCAGTTCCAGCTCGATCTTGTTTGCTTCGGCTTTCGACAGGTCCAAGATATCATTAACAAGTGTTAAAAGCGTATCAGCTGAGCGAACGATATTTTGCGTGTAGTTTTTTTGCTCCTCGCTCAAAGCTGTATCGAGAAGGATATTCGCCATTCCCACCACACCATTGATCGGCGTGCGAATTTCGTGACTCATGTTGGCCAAAAATTCCGATTTGAGTTTAGAAGCTTCGCGCGCCGCTTGTTCATTTAAATTGGCATTGCGAAGATCGGTAATATCAGTGACGAAACCAACGATTCGGTCGACTTCGCCTTTTTCATTTGCAATTGGAAATGAAACGGAGCGAGCCCAACGCACTTCCCCATCAGGACGAAGAAAGCGAAACTGAATATTCAAACCATTTTGGCTGCGATTATCCGTTGCTGCATCCAATAGCGACTGACGATCTTCCGGATGAATGGCATCCGCAAACGACGTCGGGTTGTCCAGCAAACTTTGGCAAGTCTTGCCATAGTACCTTTCGTAGGCCGGGTTCACATACAACATTTGTTTTCGATCCGCGGTCGACATCCAAAGGACGGCGTCAATATTTTCGGCAACAATTCGAAACCGATTTTCACTTTCCTGAAGGGCACGAGTGCGTTCAGAAACTTTTCGCTCAAGTTCTGAATTCATATTGCGTAATTCTTCGTCGGCTTTTTTCAATGCCGCCGCTGAAGTCGCTCTATCCAGCATGACACCAAGATAACCACTCAAGAGTTGTAGCGTCGTGCGATGATGTTCATCAAAGGCAGACGGTTCCGGCGAATAAACCTTGAGCACTCCAACTACGACTTGTTGATGACGAAGTGGCACCACAACCATCGAACGTAGTCCGATCTTGCGACAAGCCTCACGATCGGCGCGCGGGTCGTCTTCTGAATCTTCACAAATCAAAACTTCACCTGTTGCAACGCTTCGACCCGTGAGACTCGTTGATCGTTTCAAGCGCATACCAAGGCTCGCCGCCGCCGAGCCACTCGCTGCGCGATAAACCATGTCGTCGCCATCGGCCATCTCGACGACCGCGCCAGCGGCATTGGTGAGTCGCTCAGCTCGCTCCACGACTAAGTTCATGAGTTCGTCGATCTGATGACCGCCGGCCACAAGTTGATACTGTAATTCGATAACTGAGTTGCGCGTGGCGATCTCACTCATCTGCTCGAGCTTGCGTCGACGAGAGTATCTCCATGCAATACCTACGAAGAAAAGAACGCCAAAACTGAATGTCCTCAAAAAGATATTTACTTCTTCAATGGAACGCGCCGCGGATTCGGATCGTGCCACCCAGCCCGCCTCTTCACGGGCAATCATAATGGCGATCGTCGATCGAATCTGCGCCATCAACTCTCTGCCGCGGTCAGTGTTAACAAGATTCAAAGCAGCAGTCCCTTGTCCGCGCTTACGCAACTGAATTGTTTCATTGAGTTCGTTGAGTTTTTCCTCGATCAATGAATTTAACTCGTCGAGTTTCACGAGTTGTTGTTCATCGGATTTAAAAAGGGCTTTAAGTTCAACCAAATCCTTAGGGTAATTCGAACTCGCATCTTCATATGGCCGCGCGTAGGCTTCTTTGCCGGTCAATAGATAACCACGCTGACTCGCTTCAGCGTCGGTCATTAAATTGAGAAGGTGATTGAGATGCAAACGTCGCTCTGTATTTTGGATTCTTTCGTAAGAAGCTCGCGACAGATAGACTGAACTTTTATTGGCAATGAACCCAAATCCCGTCACCACGAGAAAAGCGACCAGATAACCTAAATCGGTTTTCCGGACTTCGGTCCATTTCATAAGTTCTAAGCCTTTCATCAACACATTTTTAAATTCGGATCTTTTACTGCTTCGCTTGAACTAAGTGATTGATCTTGTGTGCGATCATCCCGTTTTTAACATCGTACAAGGAAGAATTCAGAGAGTTATGACAAGGGCATCAAAAGGTTCTGACAAATCCGCTATGCGGCCTTCGTTTTCTCAGAAAAAGACAACCGATAGCCGACACGTGGGACTGATTGAATCATTTTGCCAAGGTCACCGAGCTTTTTTCGTAGGGAATATACATAGGTATCGACTACGCGATCTGTGACATGTGTAGCGCCCCAAACCTCATCAAGAATTTGGTTACGACTTAAAACATGATCCTCGTGGCGTAAGAAATAATAAAGCAGCTTGAATTCAATGGTTGAGAGACCAAGATCCTCACTGCCATTGGATTGTTCAATAAATGCCTTTTGCTCGGCCAAAGAAATTCGAAAAACATCTTTTGAAAAATTATTTTTGTCTTCGAGCGTTGATTGCAGGCGTCGCATCTTAGCTTCAATACGCGCCTGAAACTCTGGCACATCAATAGGTTTTACGACGTAATCATCTGCGCCAAGAGAAAACCCTAGCACTTTGTCGCGCGTCTGCCCTTTGCCGGTCAAAAATACGATTGGTAGTTCACGATATCGGGCATCGGCTCTGAGATTTGCACAGAACTTGAAGCCGTCTTCTCCTGGCAAGCCAACGTCGAGAATCAAGAGAGAATAGTGTGTGGCCTTGAGTTCTTCTGCCGCCGCTTCTGCCGAGGTCACGCATTTTAGAGAGTACATTTTTCCCAATGCGGATTGCACCAGCAAATGAACCTCGAGCGCGTCATCAACAAGAAGAATTTTTTGATCTCGCATTATGATGCCTTTCGACAGATTATTGAAAAGTCTTAACTGGCGCGTTTGCCTTGGACGAGGTCCTGGACGACCGACAGCTCTCGGCACACTCGACGAAATTCCGTTTCGATGTCGACGAGAGCTTTGGCGAAATGAATCGAAGCGGAAACCGCTTCTTGATCGGTCGCGTCCTCTAGCTCTTGGAGCATCTTCGCCAATTGTGATGCGCCGATATTCGCGCTGCTCGACTTTAGGGCATGAGCGGCTTTGTGAATGGCAGGAATATTTTTCGCGTTGATATGAGTTTTTAAAGTTTCAAGTGCCTTTGGTCCGGCATCTAAGTACATCTCAATTAATGAGCGAAGAAGACCTTCTCCGGGTTCTTCGTCAAATTCAGAAAAGCTGGCGAGGCGATCAATGCTGACAGATTTCAATGCGAATTCATTTTTTGCGCGTTTTGCCCAATCTGTCACCGCCGCCCCCTTAGCTCACCTATCGGAAGAATGGTTTGGAAATTCAAAATGAAACTCACGGTTCGAGAAATCCAGCATGGCTCCGATCAATACGACCTCGAAGTCAGACTCCGTTCTAAAGTTTTACGAGAACCACTGGGACTTCATTTCTCTGCCGACGAGTTACTTCGCGAGAAAGGCGACGTTCATATTGGCGCTTTCGATGGCGATCGCCTCGTGGGTTGTTTGCTTCTCACACATCTGGACTCACGAACCCTGAAGATGCGGCAAGTTGCCGTCGACGAGAATTTTCAGAGACAAGGTATCGGTCGTTTGCTCGTCGACGCCTCGGAGAAAAAATCTCAGCAGCTGAAAATTTCCCAACTCGTCTTGCATGCGCGCGAATCTGCCGTTCTATTCTATCTCAAACTCGGCTACGAAATTTTCGCCGAACCTTTTGTTGAAGTCGGCATTCCACATCGCAAGATGCGAAAGTTCTTTGCTTAGCCGAGTGGTTTCGCCCCGCTAGACCGGATCAGCATTACTTTTTGCACGTGCGCAATACTTGGCGTAGATTGCACTCGGTATTACGTCTAGATCATGAAAAAACTGATTTTACTCGTTTGGTTTATACTACCGCAACTAGCTCAAGCGCATGTTAAATGGTTCAGCAACTACCGATATGATCAACGACCGATTTCATTTTCCGAATTAAACAATTTCACATTCTGGTCGCTTCTCGCTCTATCAGCTGTGACAATCAGTGTGCTTGTCATTCTAAACTCGACCCTTCGCCATTGGTCGCCTTATCGGCGCCTCAATGATTGGCTTGCGAGTTACGCGAGTCAGGCTCCCCTCATTATTCGAATTTTTACTGGGGCATCCCACCTCCTTGCATGGCAGGGCGACGCGATGATTGCTCCCGAACTTAAAATCGTTTCTCCGTGGGTCGGAGCTTTTCAATATGCGATCGCTTTACTACTGTTATTTCGCACAACAACTCCTCTTGCCGGCATCGGGATGCTCATCGTCTATTTAACTGCAGTGAGCCAATATGGCTTTTTTCATTTGCTCGATTATGTGGCCTACCTCGCGGTTGGCTATTATTTGATCGTCGCCTACGCAAAAAATAAAAAACTTCGCGAGACGGGAATTCCTGCGCTCTATCTTGGTCTCGGCCTCACTCTTTGCTGGGTGGCGCTTGAAAAATTCTTTTATCCAGGTTGGGGCCTGCAAGCTTTGCAACAGGCCCGACCACTTGCGATGGGTCTCGAGCTCAATTTTTTCCTGATGGGCTGCGCGTTTGTCGAATTTTGTCTTGGCTATTTGCTCATCATCTGTGTCCTTGAAAGACCGCTCGCATTGACGATCACGCTCGTGTTTTTCACGACGACTTCCTTCTTTGGCAAAACAGAGCTCGTTGGTCACAATCTGATTCACGGAATATTGATCGTCTTGATTTTGGCTGGGCCTGGTGGCTACTTCACGCCCCCCATCGCAATGCACCGCCGATTGTCGATGCGGATTGCATTTGCGGTTGTGAATTTTTTGATCTTGTTCGGATTGCTTGCACTTCCCTACCATTTTCTTTCTGAGCGGGCTTATCAGAAAGCCCTCACCCAGCCGCCGGCAGAACAAGATCATTAGAAGTAAGAGCGCAATGAAAGTGTGCTTCGGTAACCAGTCGTGGAACTTTCGAAGAGCTTCACCGTTTTGGTTTCATGTAGAAGTTCGAAGTGATGACCCAATGAGAGCGCTTCGCCAGTCCCCCATTCGAGCCACCAATAGGGTTTCTCTTCAAACAAACTCAGCATAGGATTGCCGTAAGCATAAAAGCGGAATTTCTCGCCCGTCCAGCGATAGCCGATTTCTGGGCCGAGATCATAGTGACCCTGAACAACTCCGGGTCCTCCGTTGAGTGCCGTGGTCAGCATGACATACAAAAGATGATTGCCTGAAACATAGGAACCACCGGCCGAAAATTTTACTTCGAGGTAATCATTCGCTGGCAAATCTTTCGACGACAAAAGATTTTCAATGACATGGATGTCGATCTTCCACGATGGCTTTGGAATTTCGAGCCAAAGCGTTTGGAAATTCTCGAGATTGATTAGCGTAAAGTCCTTGAGCCAAAAGCGTTTGAAGTCCGTGCTCATCGTGAGTTTCAAGAATTCAAACGTCGAGTTCTTCATGAATCCAGGATCCGGATCGAGCGCACTGTGGAGTGCCGATCGCCATGTCAGATCCATCGCGCCCTGTCCGTTCACCACCGAGCCACCAACGTCCGCCGACATCGAATCATGCGCCAAGTGTGGGGCACGAACCGAGACATCGGCTGCCTCGACCGGTGGCTCGTGACTTTGACCGAGATGAGCGCGTTGGAGATACGCGCGTTTCTCGAGCGATTCGTACTCATGCGGAAGTTTGCCGCCGTTGGTGCGAAATTGATAGTTGGTGTATTCCATCACGGCTTCGGCCAGCGGAATGTTTTCTAAGTTAACGTCATGCTCAGGATGATCGACCGCCTCACGAAAGTGTGAGCGATTCTCAGACGACAACGCCAAGTATTTTTGTCTCAGCACCGAAAATTGTGACGGCATCAATTGCGGCTCCCCGATTTTACCGTTGCGATCGAGATAACGAATTACTTCGACCGGATGAACATAAATCGGAAGATGACTATCAAACGGAATCTCTGGAAAGACGGCGGCGAATGTTCGCATCAGTTCACCAGCACAGTTCTCATCGAAAAAATAATAGTAGAACTTGGCGTTGTTCACCATGTCCCAAAGCATACGAATCGCCAAATCGACTTGCGGCTCGGTCAAGCGAATCGGATAAACCCATAGGTCGCGATTCTCGACGTTGCCATAAAAATAAAGTCGCTGATAAAACGGCATGTTTGAAAAGTCGCCGGTGTACCAACCATTGATTCCGCCCCAAGCATATTTGAACGCAGAAATTCCCTCTGGCATCGCCGCCGCGTAGTTGAAAGTCTGCCAGAGCGCTTGGACTTGTTTGTCGGAAGTGGCGATCAAAAACGAATGACCAAAAGCCGATGAGGGATTGGCCATGTATTGTGAGGCATAGACCAGACTAATTCCCGTGGGTTTGAATTTTTCAAACCATGCTTTTAGTTCGGCGCACTCAGGCCACACCGGCAGATGAAATTTCTCTTTCAAAAGTTGATAACGATAAGCAAATCGACATTGAAGCGCTTGCGAGCCGGTTTCGCCGTGCGAACCTTTTCGAAAAAGTTCAATCACCGTTTTTAACTCGAGCGCAGGATCTGTTCGCCCTTGTTCGCCCGCCGCAAAGAACCCTTCTGTCGTCACCCGACTTTTCCAGTGATCACCACTCCTTACGTAGAAAAGACTGCGCAACCAAATCTGTGACTGCGCAAATCTCTGAATCTCGTCGGTTTCTGAGGCCGACGCGACGATGGGCGAGATCAAGAAAACCAGAGCGAATAAAAGACCAGTTTTTGACGGCATCCCTAAGCTTCAATCGCATCCTATGTTCGAGTCAATTAACCTATTCATATCACCCAACAATTGCTTTTATAGGAGAGTCACCATGACCGTTTCGTCTCGTAGAGTGCTTTTCGCGGCACTAGTATCAATGATGAGTTTCACCGCTTTCAACGCGTATGCTGGCTATTATGATTGCGCCAAAAAGATTTATGAAGGCGGATGGTTCAGAAAATACGAATACAAGGGTGAAACTTGGGGAGCGAACACGAAAAAAAGCAACGCGATCAGCTCAACGACACACGTCGCAACAGAGAATACGACTTCTTCACTTGATCCAGGTGTCTTCACTGGCCACTTCGTTTCAATGTCGCAATACACGTCATCTTGGGGTGCATGTGCCGCAGTTGACATCGAAATTTCACAAATGTTTCGTCAAGAATACATCGAACAAAACTTGCACGAGATCAAAAAGCAGATCGCTTCAGGTGAAGGCTACCATCTCGATTCACTCGCAGTTTTATCGGGCTGCCAAGGCTACGTAAGCCCAGAGTGGAATCAAACATTACAATCACATATCGAAATGCTTTACGACGCAAACGACGGCAAATCATTCTCGCAAGTCTTGGATCAAGTCATTGAGCAAAATCCAACACTCGCAACTCTTTGCCATCCGACAACCGCTTAATTTTAATTCGGGGAGCCAAAGCGTGTCTTTGGCTCTTTAATGATCGCAGCCATCCTCTAAACTCAACTCCACCAGATTCTGAAACGGATTGACGTAAAATCGGTCGCCCAATCCCTTCACGCAGTTGTGAATATAGTTGCTCTGCCCGAGATAATAGAGCGGAATGACAATCGCTTCGTCTTGCAATTGCTGACTGGCCTTTTGATAAAAGACGTTTCTCGCGCTCTTTGTTTCGGCTGAATAAATCTCTTTCACATATTCATCAAGCACCGAAGGTTTTAAGTTCGCATAATTGGTCGGCGTTGAAGAATTAAAAAAACGAAAGATCGAAAAGGCCTCGCGATTTTTAAAAGCAAACAGTTCTACGAAGCCATCCGAGACATGATCACCGTAGATGGGCGCAAGAGTTTTATAGGTCTCGTGATACTGCATCTTCAATTCAATGCCGACCTTTTTAAACGCTTCTTTAAGCCTCGCTTCGACGCATTCGTTTTTTCGCTCCGCCGATTGGTGAAGCGTGACCACACCGTGCACATGATGTTTGACCTTCGGAGCTTGCAGTTGATCCGGTGCTAAATGACCAATCGAACCACCAAGACCGATCGGAATAATACCAAAAGCTCGCATGCTTCCAGGGCTACACTCAGAAATATGCGAATTGTAAATTGTAGCGGCGAGATTTTGCCGAACGTCTTTATGAGACAAAAGCTTATTTTGATTATTCAAGACGAGTATTTCAGTAATCGTCGCACGATCCACGACCGTTCTATAATTTGGCAACTGAAGATTCCCAACGACGGAAGCGCGAAACATGAGTGTCCCGTGCGGCTTTAAACTTCTAAGCGAACTCTCAAACGATCTCTCTGGGATGAAATCCAAATCATAGCCATCATTTGCTACTTTCTCGGGTGACAGATAGTAAGAATTTCTTCGTAGCTTCACCTGATGATTCGAAAAGCTTGAAAGAAAATACGGGCCACTCCCAATGAATGAACCATCTTTTCTTTTAAAGACAACCACGCGAGAAGATGCGAGTTGATAGAGAAAAATTGAAGGATTCGTCGTGATTTCGAACGTAATTTCACTACCTTTCAATTGAACAGCAGGATGCGCAGTGGGTTGCCCGGTGCAGTCTTTCAATCCGGCGAGATCGTTAGACGAAAGTTTAGATTGGCACAGCTCATTGATTGAAGCGATCACATCTTTTGGCGTCACTGACGTGCCATCCGAAAAGACAAAGTTCGTATTTAAATCAAAGGTGATTTTCTGTGCGGCTCGATCAATCTTCCAGGACTTTGCTAAAACCGGAACAAGATTTTGCTCCTCATCCATTCGTAAGAGCGGACTATACACGAGCTGAAGCATAAATATCGCTTGCGCAAAAACCACATTGGGTGGAGCGAACGTTTCAAATTCGTTGGGTACGCCGAAAACCAAAACCGATGATTTCGCGGACGCGACGGAACCGAACGCACTCTCAAGAAGCAGAATCGAGCAAGCCAGTATAATAAATGCGTTCTTCTTCACTCAGTTGCTCCTGTAGCGATGGATTATTCAAAAGTTGCTGCACAACAAGCTTTAGTTCTTCTTTGGGACCGTTCTGTTGACATAATTCCGCTAGCTCAATCCAAGGACTAATCGCCATAGAATCAAATTCTGCAGAACGATAAAATTCTTTTTTTGCCTCTTCAAGTCGATTCAAAGAAACAAAACTCTGGGCCGCGAGAAATGTCACGAGCGCTTGGCCCGGCGGCCCGAGGTCGGTCGCAGCTTGAAAATTCTGAATCGCCTCTTCAAAACGATTTTGTGCTTTTAAACAAAGTCCTTTTTCGAGATAAGCGATTGGATCAAAAGGATCAAGACGGATCATCTCATCAAAACAAGTCAGCGCTTCTGCTGGGCGCTTCAAGCCCAAGTTCATCTTGGACATGGATTGCATGCACGTGTACAGATTCTCTTTCGCCGCAATCGCCTCGAGCTCGCCCATATTCGGGAACGTCAAACGCCCCCAATTCGAAGCGACTTTCATACACTCCTGCACAAAATCAGAACCCAAATCTTTTGCCATAGCGATCGCCCGAAAACAAAACGACGCATGAATGGCTTGCTGCAAATCTTGCGGCTGAAAATCTTTAAATTTATCGAACACACGTTTTGACAGCTCGGTCGCAAACGCAAAATCGGATTCCTGATGGTAGCGAAAAGCGGCCACGACATAGCGTGCAATCGGAAGCAGGTACACCGTTGGGCCCACATCAAGATTGGGCAAAATACGATCGACAAGATCGCGCAGAGGTTTTACTTCCGGTGGCAAATTATCATTCAGGCGATAACTTGAAGAGGCCGTCTCAACCAATATCTTCAGCTCTAAAGAGATTAAAGGATCACTCACCCAGGCATGGTGTATGTCCTGCACATACTTCAGCTGAGAGTAGCGAATCAAAACCTTCACAAGATTCAAAAATTCGACCTCATCGATTTTGCTTTTCTGGCTCCCAAGCAATTCAAGCCTTTTCTTATACTCGCCAGTGATCAAACTCAGTTGCTGGCTAGCCAGTTTGGGATTTTCTTGCACATTGATGATCTCATCTAAATAGCTACCGCGAGGAATTCTTTGCGGAAATACGAGACTTGTTTTTAGCCTCTCGGGATTATCTTTGATCAGTGCCAAGAATCTTGAATTCAAACTTTGATTGGCGGTGAGAACGCCGAAATAACCGGCACACGTCGGAGAATATTTCATTTTACCCTCGCTGTGATGACGTGTCGTCGACCCGACGTTCTTGCAATTGCAAAATCAGTGAATCCCGCTGACGAAAGCAGCGTTTTAAATTCCGCGGCCGTTCTTTCTTTACCGCCGGCCGTCTGAAGTAACATCGCAATATCAAGCATCGTTTCGGGGCCGACGTGATCATCAGGCATGATCAGCTCAAACAAGGCCACCCTGCCGCCAGGACTTAACTGCGAGCGAACGCGTTTAAGGATGGCGATGGCATCTTCGTCGCTCCAGTCGTGAATGACCCAGCCAGCAACAATCAAATCGAATTTTTGATTTGTCGCAATCCCATCGAGCGCATCTGCCGAACCTTTGAGAAAAGATCCGCCGACATAGGGAATATGAAATCCCTCTGGATTATGCGTTTTCAAAATCTTCTCGAGCGTCGGGATCGCATCTGGCAAATCATAAACCGAAACATTCAGATTTGGATTTGCATGCTTGAGTGCGAGCGCAAACACACCCGTTCCACCGCCTAAATCTAACGCCGAATGAATAGATTTAATATCTAAACGCGAAACGAGATCGGCTGAATCAACCGAACTCAACGCGTGCATCCCACCCATCAAAAACGACGTGATCTCTGGATGGGTCACGTAAGCGTCAAATGGCGAATTCACATTCGCACCGAAAACTGTGCGCCATTGATTGCCACCGGTCACAAGCGCTTGCTTTAACACTTCCCATTGAAAAAACGGTCGCATTACGATCTTCAAATGAAGAAGAAGCGCCAGCATCGAATCATCACCAGATTTTTCTAACAGCTTTTTGGCCGCCGTCGTCAAACGCCACTTGCCAGCATGAACTTCAAGCGCGCCCGACTGCTTACCCATCTGAATCAAGCTGTCGTGATGCGAATCATTCGCGTCGAGTTCGCTAAAGTCCAAAAGAGCAAAAATAAAATCAGACGAGTGCCGATAAAATGCCAAATCAGCTTGGGAAAAATGATCGGTGTAGGTCAGTCGCTTTTTTTTCAGAACGTTCAAAAACGCCATCGCATCTAAAAAGCGTGCCGTCGCATTCGGTTGAAAACCAAAATGTTGAGCGACCGCTAACGCCGTTCGATTCTCCGGTTCTGCCTTCTGCAAAAATTCTCGAATACCCGCTTTTTCATATAGCTCGATGAGACCGACCTTCGCGTAGTCCGTCGCATTCGCTCGAACGAAGTCTTTTAGCGAGGGATAGCTCAACAGCCTCTCACAAACTTGCGATAGCTCTTCTTTAGCGGTTCCGGCCATGGCCTGCGCTCCAGTCGTGACAATAAACAAAAATACCAGGGCCTGTTTTGCCCGGCTCAGATTGTGCATTACTCATTATTATACGGGCATGGCTTCGCCACTCAAATGGAAAGCCAAAATGCCTGAAATATATACCGTAACGTCAGAATTTTGATCAGTCGAACAGGATGTTGAATTGAAGAAAACTGGTCCGAGCGGATTAACGACTCTCATTGGGAAACGCATGCAGCGGATCGTCGCTGCCTTGTCCATCTTTGCCGCGGTCGCGCTTATTTTGCTTTACTGGATGTCCGGCTTTCAAGCCAGCCAACGGCAATACGACGTTTGGACAAACTGGGCCCCTGAGGCACTCTTACCGCAACTAATTGAGTCCGACGATTTTGGTGCCAACCGATATATCAAATCTATCGAAAGCTCGAATCTCTTCTCATCCTTCCATCTTTACGATCTCACGCAAAGAATGGTGGGCGGCTTTGGACCAAATTTGAGCGATGACCGAATCCCGATCAAAGATAAAGCCGGTACGACTTGGGGATATGTGAGCTACCACCGCAATTACGGCGAGCTGATCTCTTCGGCCTTATTGGCAGCAGGTATTCTCGCCGTTTTCATTGCTTTGGCGCTTTACCTTGGCTTCGGCAACATCAACACCCAAATCGCGAGAGAATTGGATCCGCTTGATCATTTGATCGACGAAGTTGCGCAGATTTTCGACCGTCTTGCAACGTTGCCGGTTGACGTAACGCCAGATCGCCTTCTTCCAACAAACAAAGGCTACTCGCTGCAAGAGAGCAAGATTTCGGAGCTCTTCGCGAAGGTCGTATCTGAAATCGTGTCATACAGAGATAAGATCGAGCGAATGACGATTGAGCGTGAGGCCGTCAACAGACAAAAAGAATTCAATGAATTGGCGCGGCAAGTAGCGCATGACATTCGAAGCCCGCTGTCAGCACTTCATATCCTTATGACCGTTTTGAAGAAAGATTTGCCACAAAAACAGTTTAATCTTTTCAGTGGCGCGGTTGCGAGGATCACCGAGATTTCTGATGACCTTGTGACGACTGGCTTAGGCAATAAAAAGTCCATGCTGCTCAACGAGCAAAACGCGGCCACGCTCTTACGCTCCATCGTAAATGAAAAGACGTTGGAGTTTTCGACGAAAACAAAACTGTCGGTTTCACTTGCCATGGACGATTCAGTTCAAAAAGCTTTCGTCGTCGTCAATCCAACAGAATTCAAACGAGTGATTTCAAACCTCATGAACAATTCCGCCGAAGCCTTGCAATACAATGGCAAAATCACAGTTCAATTGAAGAGCGATAATGCTCGCAATGTCGCACTTGAAATCGTCGACGATGGGCCGGGCTTCCCGCAGAGTCTGTTAGAGCAGCCATTCGAAAAAGGCCGCTCGATGAATAAGGCCAATGGCTCGGGCCTTGGACTGTATCACGCGAGCAACGAGATCGCGAAGTGGAACGGCTCCCTGGAAGCATATAACAACGAGCCACAAGGCGCCGGCGTCAGAATTCGCCTCCCGATCTGCCGCGAGGAGATGAAAGATGTCTGATAAATTCAACTTTTTAATCGACGGCAATCATTTCGATAAGGAATTCGAAAATAAGAATAACGACATCGAGTTTTATAAAAGCATGGCGGGTGAGACGCCAGTGCAGGTGCTTGAATTGGGCGTTGGGACAGGCCGAGTGGCGATTCCACTCGCGCAAGCTGGCCACGCCATTACCGGCGTCGATTTCTCCGAATCCATGTTAACTGCGACGGCGAATAAAGCACGGGCCGCCGGCGTTGAGATTTCCCTTTCTCGTCATGATATTCGTGATTATCAGCCAATGCGGCCCTACGAACGTATCTTCTGCCCGTTCAATACGTTTGCGCACTTTTCTGGGAGCGAAGCGCAAGCTATCTTGCAAACGGTTTTCCTGGCGCTCACCGACTCAGGCCTGTTTGTTTTGGATATTCCGAATCCGCAGAAGTATTTGGATCCCGAGATCTATAGTAAAACTTATTCAACTCAATACCCGAATCCGGACGGTTCTGGATTATTATTTGTTTCAACCGAACTCAAGATTAATGGCAACCAACTGACGATCGAGAGAAACTACATGTCCGAGAACCGGACAGCGGTCTCTAAAGAACGGATGACCATGTACTTTTTTATGCTGGAACACTGGATTTCCGCTCTGAAATCAATCGGTTTCAAAATTAAAGAAGTTTATGGTGACCATCAAAAAGACACGTATGAAAAATCTAGCCCGAGTCTTTTAATTGTCTGCGAGAAATGATATTGAATCGATCGAGTTTAGTTAGTGAACCTTTGATCATAGGAGATCGCACATGAAAGAGAAAAAATTCCGTTCGAAAAATAATTCTGTAAGTTTCGAATACCAAGCTTAATTGATAGGGCCTAACCGTTGAACAAACTCGAAAATCGTTCGGTTAGGCTTCTATTTCTCTTCCTCGCAATCACTTCACTCGGAAGTCTCTTTAGTTCTCTCGCCACCTTTCTTTCTCTCGAACAAAAATTTGGTAGCCAACAGACCGTTGCATTCGCGCTCAGCGCAAAAACTGTCGCCATGCTTGTGACTAGTTATATCGCGCCGGTTATTTTGAATTTGCTGGCTGAAAAGCGCTCTCTCATATTGTCGCAAATTTCTGGCTTGGTTTCGATCGCGCTATTGCTTGTCGGATTTAATTATTCTTCACAAGCTTGTGCGATTTTAGGAATTTGCACGAGCGGCTTTACACTTGCGTTGATGAACATCGCATTTGTTTCAGAACTCTCTTACGCCGTGAGAGATCAAGAAGACTTCCGTAAGCAATCGGGCAAGCGGACAATGCTCATCGGTTTTTTGTTTCTTGCTGCAGCATTGCTGGTTCCGATCACACTTCAGTATGTTTCTTTGAATTCTATTTTTTGCTTCGACGGCATCACTTTTGTTGCATCGATGCCTTTTGTGATGCTGCTGCCTGACGTCCCCGCCGGTTCGCGAAGCCAAAGCAGTGACATTTTTTCTGTCTTACGTTTTTCTTTCGATCGCCGCGCGATTCGTTTTTTAATCCCGGTTAGCGCGGGCCTTATTTTGGCAGGGATACTGCCGTTGAGCTCGTCTTCCGGGCAATTCTTCTTGAGTTCTGGTCTTACAAAATCGGTTCGCGAATTGGGTTGGGCCATTGAGGCGGGCGGCATGATTTTGACTGGCTTTGTGTACAAATGGCTTGTTCAGAAAAAGCATTGGTCGGCGAGAGTTGTTCTTCCCCTCAACGGTTTCGCTCTGCTGCTTGCGCTGGTTTCACAATCTGCAATTTCGGTGTTCTTCATCCTTGCTGCGATTTCGTTGAGCGCAAGTCTTTGCTTTCAGATTTTTCGCGACGATTTATTAATTAGCGCAGCCGCTCATCAAGCTGAAACAAGAACGGCATCGGCATTCTCCGAGTTAGTCCGTTCTCTGCTGTTTTCAATCTCACCCGTGCTTTTATCCTTTTTCGGCGCTCGCTACGGCATCGACATGATCTACGGATTCATCGCACTACAAGTTGCTCTCCTGCTGGTGTGGCTGAGTTTTCGCCGAACGGCGAATTGACGTTTTTCGGCCACGGTTTGTGAATATAATTCCGCCGTGGCGCCCCCCTTACAATCAGAATCCGTCAATAGCCCTGGCACCTCTCCTGCAATGGACTAGCTCGGTTCATGCCGGAGACCTCAATGACCGCAAAAATTTTCGCTATCGTTACTCTTCTAGATTCTTTCCAAAGTTTCGCATTCAGCGGCCCTTCGCCGCAGTTTCATCAAACGAGCGACAGCGATATTCAAACTCTCGTGGTGTCATTCGAAGGTCAGCTCGGTCGCCCGCTAAGCCAATCCGAAAAAACCGATCTTGCAGCAGACGTTCAGATAGATCACTCACCTAAAGTCATTCAAGCTCACGAATCGGACAATATGACTTCGAGCCGAACGCTTTCATGCATCGGCCTAACAGGAAGCGCGGCCGCGACCATTTCCCGCGCGATTTGCGCGAGCGTTCAAACTTTTCGCCTGTACGAGCTTGTCGTCGTTGGTGCAGGAGTGACTGCAGAATGGCAAACTCGCGTGTGGCATTTGACAGTACGGTTCGATGGCTCTCGGTACAAAAGCACTTTCGATCCAATTCCAGGGCGATATGGCCTTTTCAGTATTGGCGGAGCCGGTGGCCTCGGTTACAGCATTTATTCAGGTTACGCTGGCAATAAGGTCATCGAGGGCTACAGCGACAACTACGGTATCGGACTCAAGCTCAGCACATTTGCCGGATTAGGAATTCGAGCCATCGGTCATGACTGGGACGAGAAAGAATCAGACTAATAAAAATCGTATCCTTTTGGGGTAAGCAATCTTTAAACAAGTCTTTCTACTTTTTTTGCTCGGTTGTTCACCTTTATCAGAGGCTGCATCCAATATTACCCTCAAAACGACCGACGATTTAATTTGGGCACGTTACGAATCCAGTATGTCGGATTTGGACGAACCTCCCGCCAAGACACCCCGAAAACGAATCAAACATCAGTTGCAATCACTGAGAAAAAATTTAGAGAAAGAACGAATCGATGAAATGGTGTCGTATTTCTCATACTTTTTCGGTCAAAAATTTGAAAAAAAAGACGTCGAATCACGACTGCTAGCGATCAGTGCAAAAAATCTCCATCGCTTAGCAAGTGAAGAGCCAGTCATCAACACTGACTTTGAGTCACTCTTCAAAGCGCTTGATGCACGAATTAACAGTTTCATGCACGTGCAAATGGAAGATCCCAAGCTTTATGATGTTCCACCGCTTTGGATCAGCTCGACTCAACTAGAAAAGCTCAAGCTGCCGGCCGGTATTCAAAGTGATTATTGGTTCAATACGAGCTATTTGAAAACGGCGAATTGGTTCTTCTTTTATGTGGGCCACGAGGATGCGTATGCATCTGGCAATCAAGTCTGGCTGAATGGCGATTACGCGAGAAAGTCGGGATATATTTTCCCATTCATAATGTATGTTAGTGATCTGGTAAAATTCGGATGTGACGTTGATAGAGTGAAGTGCCAAGAGCTTTATGATCTGCTCAAGAACCACGATCCGCTTGCACTGAAGCTTGGAGCACAAAGTGACGAGACGGCTCGTCTCCCAATCTCCGAAATCGTCTCGTACTCGTTTGAACGCTGGACTTTACAGCTTGAAGAATGGCCCGGAAAAACAATCACAGATATTTTTCAGAACAATAGTCCTTATCGCCCGATCATGGATCATTTCAAAAAGTTGATGACGAATTATTTTTTCACCATTGATGATTATCAAACACTACTTCGACGATTGGTCGCTCGATACTTGCAAGATCCAATGCGCGCACGCAACGTGCGCCGAAGACTACCGCTGGAAGGCAAGCGTCTTGAAGAATTCATTCAAGACGTATTTGCGATGTATGGGGTTCCTGAGCGATTTGAATTCCGTATTCCCGTGGCGATTCCGGGTCGCCATACAGAACTCAAATGGTGCGAACGTAAGCTCGATCCTTTGGCCTCTCAATGAGCACCTGAGAAGGCAGATGCGCGGCCAGATTACGGGCAACAGACGCAAGTCAACCCACCATACTTGCCAGTCGGATGACAGATCGGAGCGTAGCCTGAATCGTTGCAAAGAGCTCGCGTTCCTGGGAAGTTTGGATCATAGCTCCAATTCTCATTGCATGTAGGACTCGCCGTTTTTAGAAACGACATCGAAGCGTCCTGGCATTCGTAAACGGACGGACCGTTTCCGACTGACAGAATTGCCGTATTTGTTTCTGTATTCAAGACGACTGACAGCTGATTGCCAGTGTCTAAATCCGCTCCGAGATAAGTGATCGAAGATGGATCCTCAGAACTTCTCTCCATTGTCGAGATTTGAAAAGTGAAAGAGTCAGCGCTGCCTTTCGCATGACAAGCGAGAATCGAACCTTTTTCCGATGGAAATGCAGACGCAGTGATCGATGCCAACAATGCGAAAAACAAAATAACGATTTTCATAAATCCCCCTACCTTGATTATTGGTAGATGAGTTTTATATTTCGGAATAGGTTTTTCTAGGCACGGATCATTAGACAAAACGCATCGATCGCGATTTATCGCGTAATTTAAACAGGCATGGCTTCATCAGCTTTTGAAGC
>Ga0105239_10002021_pt1 | contig 26325 bp, 25 predicted proteins | sample KBSC44metaG_FD_92761 | JGI IMG/M metagenome (GOLD analysis project Ga0105239, IMG submission 92761) | Corn rhizosphere microbial communities from Kellogg Biological Station, Michigan, USA - KBS C4-4 metaG | ecosystem: Host-associated > Plants > Roots > Rhizosphere > Soil | place: Michigan, USA...
CTTTTTCGGTCAAACATGGGCGATTGTTGTTAATTTTCGGATGTTGCATACATGCATGGATAGATATCTAGACGGAAGCCGAAGGACCAAACTAGCTAGAGAGGAACGACACGATGCATCTCATGATTGGTACATGCATCTACTAGAGGGAGCCACCGGAGACATAGATACTCTCACTATAGACGGATTAAAATTAAAAAGCATAAGAGGAGCCAAGGCTTCAAATGATCAAAGACAGTCAGTGGTCATATCTCGATTTCGATGCATCTCATAAAATTCAAACTTTTAAGATCCATGCACGACACGAAATCTTTTGATCCCTCGCCGGAAAATGACAACGCATTCAGAAAAGGAAAGGAACTGACTCGCGAACAGGAGCAGGACTGGAAAACGTTTTCACAATAATGACCCGAATGCTGATGCTAATGCTGCCGAACTAACAGGTCCCTAATAACGTGTCCTATGTATGTGCTATGTGCAGGAACTCTCCATCCCCTCATAAGTCCTGGCCGAACCAAGTCAGGAATTGGGGTTGCTGGTGGTTTGTTTGTTAAGTCAAGTTTTAAAGTTTTGATACTGGCCGGCTTGCAGCCACTTCGTCAGCCAATCAATCGTACACCTCCATCGGCGCCGCTCAGGCGGCAGGGGTTTTCATCACCTCTGAAAAAGAAAAATCGGCAAGCGTGACAGATTCCCAACGGAGACATATCAATGTCCAATGGGCGGCTCCTGCAGAGCTTGTCTCAAGACGCCCTCATCCCTGGGAACCAAGCGGATGCGATAGCGCTTGGGCACGCTGACGAGCTGGGTCTGGTCCTCGACCCCGTTGACAGGGTGGGTCTCGAATCTGGTGCCGTCCTCAGACACAACATCGCGAATCTCGAACGCAGACAACAATCGCAGGTAGATAGTGTACATCTCGCGGTTGGCGAGTAGGCTGCCGGCGCACATGCGGTAGCCCAGGCCGTAGGTGAATAGAGGGGCGTCCGGGGTCTCGAGCCAGCGCTCAGGCCGGAAGACCTCTGGGTCGTGCCACACTTGGTCGTCCATGTTACACGCCCATGCGTTCAGGAACACCACGCTCCCTGCGGGGATTTTGTGGCCGTTGAATACAATGTCTTTGACGGTTCCACGGGGCAGGCTGAGGCGGAGCACGGTATAGTACCGCAACAGCTCGCGGACGAGTGCGCAGATATATGGGATTGACTGATCGTCGTTCACGTCGCAGAGGATCTGGTCCTGAGGGTACACTGCGCGGATCTCGCGGAGGGCTTTTTCTTGGATTTCTGGACGCTGTGCGAGCAGTGGCATCGACCAGGCCACCAGTGTGGTCAGGGTGTCGAGCCCGCCGGAGAGCATGGTCAGAGAGATCGATGTCAGTTCCTCAGCGTTGAGCTTAGCGTCCTTGTCGAGGATAACATTAGCTTGGATGCATGGCGTGTGAGTGCCCATCGCCATACGGTTGTCAAGGTCGTCGTTGAGCTTCTTCAGGTACACGTCACGACGGCGGCGCATATCTCGGGCCTTGGCACTGCCGAAGCTGAATGGGTTGAGTCGTAGTAGTGGGATGTAGTCCTGAAGGTTGCCAGTGGTGGAGCGGAATTTGGAGACTTCTTCCTCGACGTGGGTGATCTCTCCGAAGAGTGCGTCGTTTTGCGAGGCCATGCGTGTGCCCCAGTTGAGGGTCAATGCGAGGGAGAGCGAAAGGCGCTGGATCATGGGCATTGGGTCGACGGCTTTGGCGCCTGCTTCGCCATAGGTTAGGAATTCGTTGAGGAAGTCTCGTGTCTCGACATCGATGTGTGGAATATAGGTTGCCACGCTGGGTTTGTTCAAAGCACTGGCTGCACCCTTTCTTCTTCTCTTCAAGCTCTCGCTAAAAGGGGATGTGCCGATGGTTGTGCCGGAGGTCGAGCTGACAACTTTGTGGAAAGTGTAGAATTCGGGTCTTGATGCTAGGGCCTGTGAGTTGGCACCAAAGATCTCCCTTGCTGCCTTGGCTCCGTTTACAACAATGACAGGCACGTTGCCCAGCATAATCTGGTAAACTGGTCCATAGGCTTTCGCCCATTGGCGATACTGTTCTGCAGCGTTGACTCGGATTTGATGAAGGTTGCCGATCATAGGCAGTCCTGAGGGGCCATTAAAACCCGGTATCCGTACCTGAGCTCGCTGTATCTCAGTGATTAGGAGGTATAAGAGAGCCGATGCTGCGGCAAGGAATGCTAGGAAGGTCACGGGGGCATCCCGGGCTTGCCCCTGGAACAGCGTCAAGGCTTCGTCAATCATGATTGGGTGTGTCCTGTGTATTCAAATAATATGTCACTGGTGGTCGAGGTCTGAGCGATAGTCAGGAACAGGAACGAGGTGATAGAAACGTTTAAACGTAGTACAGGTATATATGGATATTGATAGGTGAGTGGGTGTTTGTACCCCGGAAGGTGTTTGGCCAGTTCGGGAGGGGACAAGCCAAAATGTGGAGATCCACACATTCCGCCTCCGCGTCTTCCACAGCGGAACTCAACCGCGGCTCACCTTCGACTCACGGCACAAGGGGAGAGTTTGGGAAACACGAGCGGTTCACAGGAGAGAGGCCTACCAATTGGGCCAGATGCATTCTGGGCTGACGGGGGTTTTGCCGTTGGGTTGCTCTGAATTGGTGGCTTGGGGCGCACGTCTTCACCTTTCTTCGCGGATTTCCTTTGCTGTCGATGGACGCAGTGCGGGATGCTGCCAGCTGGGAGCCAGATTCGGCAAGTGAGGAAGGCGTGTGATCAAATATTTTCATAGCAATAGTTCGCTTATTCTGATTCCCATTCTCTTGTTCTCTCGAACCTCATCGGCAATGAATTACTGCTGCGGGAATGATTGCAGGAACTTGGTTCCTCCAAGGTCATGGTCGGTGATGCCGGCGATGGCATTGTTCCAGAACAGGTTACCCATATTGGGCTTACAGAGGCCTTTTGAAAAGCCGCCCTGCCGATCAAATCGAACACCCAAGCCTGTCTCCTGTTCAGTTCCTTTGATCTTGTTCCCGATCAAAAATTCTTCATCGATCGTGCCCAGGAAGATAACCATCATGTCGTCCATGCCGTCGATACGCCAAGCCAGGCTGCTCCCACAGCTGGAGCAGAACGATCGAGTTGCTGCCTCACTGGACTTGAATTCCTTATAGGTGGATGATTTTGTAATATCATCGGTAAGTTGAGATGGGTGGATCAGTAGATCGAAGGAGAGCAATGCACCTGTGAACTTTCGACACATCGTGCATTGACAAGTGGCAACCTGAGAGATGTCAAACAAAAGCAGTATTCCAGATCCAGATCTCATACTCGAGCCGGCCATGATGCCTCCTCAGGAAATGACACTCGATAACGGACGGAACCGCAAAGGCAGCCGCCAGTGATTTCGGATGGGCGATCTTCCATTGCAGGTCTGTTTGTGGCCGCTTGAACGTGTGAAATGGTGTAGTTGACGAAGTGTGTAGCGAAGGCTGTATCTGGGATATGTTCACAATTCTGAGTCGAATCTTGTTCATCCCAACATCATACTGCCTTCGGTTTCAGGCAGACTCCAGGATCCCATGGTTGCAGCTGTCTACGCCCTTTTATGCCCACTGCGTGTTGCTATCCTCGTCCTAATAACGAGATAGACATCAGCCAAGACCGAAATCCCCATGATGGCTGATGAGACTGATGACTATTGGGACAAATAGAGTTTCTGGAGCGCTGCTGCCTGCCACCCAGTGGGTGACAGAATTCGTGGCCCACCGACCCTTATTTTTGCCCTGTAGTCCGCCGTAACCAACGATCACATAACGCAGGATACTCAGTGAATAGAATAAGTGCCTGCCGGAGCGTCGGACAAGGCCTCGCCAAGCCTTGATGAACACTTTGGTAAGGAACCATAACGAGATCATTGGCAAAATAGGACACTCAAGGAGCGCGTTTTGCCTCAGATCGCAATGACAGGCAGCAACTTGCAGCGGGTGAAGTTTGTAGTCCTCGCCGTCAAAATAGTTTATCGATGGTGATTGATCTCCCATCTCGGGCCAGCAATAGTCTATTTCGCTTTACGACCCCTGCGTGAGCCTGGTGTGGCTTTCTTCTCCCCTGCGCCCTGTTCGTTGCTGTCTTTACTCTTTTCCTTCTTATCTGCCTCCTTTTTGGCCAGTGCACGCTTAACGGCACCTTCTTTTTCTAGGTGCTCAATCTGCTTTTCGCTGAACTCCCATAGTTTTTTGGCGACTTCTTCATTTTGCACTTCGGCGCGAAGAGGTTCATATTCTCTGCATTCTTTAATCAACCTGCCCCCTGGACCTCTTGCATATTCGGCCTCCATCGCTGCCATGAGATAGCTTTGAGCTCCTTGAATGGGAGATTTGAGAACTAGCCACCAGAGAGGCCAGGTCAAGAGAAAGAACAACAGACCCCACAAGGAGCCGCCAGAGAGCCAGCGTCGAGTTCCAGGCGTGCGAGAAAATCCTGGATCGATGATCAAGGCTCGGGCATTGTTGGGGTGTTTATCAGGTCGCTTGTAGGAATCCAGGTGCTTCTGAAAAGCATATGCAAATGTCATGATTGCCAGTTTACTTCGGGCGTAAGAAACACTTCCCGACTTGGTGGCCGTCTCCGTGTCTTTCAACTCCAACTTCCCCCCAATGTAGCTGTTGCATGTACTGAATAGAATGCGTACATCTCGGTCAGGCGGTTGTGTGCGAATCGCTGGCGAGAGGATGCTCAGGAGATGGAATGTGCTCAGGTAGTTAATGGCCCACTCTGCCTCAACGCCATCCATGGTTTTTTGGCTCTTCCCAAAGAATGGGGTCATGATATTTGCACAGAGTATGATCATATCCAATCTCCTTGGAGGAGCATTGTCCACCCACTTCGTGGCGAATACACGGATGGAATGGAGAGACGACAAATCGACTTGTTCGGCATAGATCAATTCATTGTTCGTAACTGTCCGCAAATCTTCGATGTAGTCGACCAGAAAGGGGTCAGATGGAGAATGATGGGTGAGAAGGATGATCTGAGCGCCTCGAGTGGCCAATTCTTTAACCACTTCGGCACCGATGCCAGAAGTGCCTCCCTGGAAGACTTGTGAGCATTTCGGATGAGATTATTGAACTGCACTGAGTGCAATGGTATTCGTACCGTCACCATCACCACCTTCCCGTGCATGACTCTCTCTGACCGACATGTCGCTCCAGAGAAATAGTATTTCAGAAGAACGACGATCCCAATGGCCATGGCGGTTTGACCGGCCGTCCAGATATAGGGGATGTTCGTGAGGCCTCTGCCGAAGCCCTCTGCCAGCAGAGGGATAGGCATTGCCTAGGAATATGCAGAAGATGTGTTTTCGAAAACTAGAGTGAGTAATTCGATGTTGTCTTTCCCTGTGGTCTCTTAAAGAACAATATCTACTTAGGTGGTTCCCTATGTAGGTAGATATCTGCGAAACACAGACACTGAATCCGGATAATATTTCAATATGTTCTTAAGCTATTTGAGTTACCCAACTTAAGGTGTGAGTAGTGGCCGAGGGCCCGATGATCCCGCCTATCGCCATCGACGGGTGCCTGGGCCATGCCAGACCAGTGGGGAGGGCAAGCGTACCTCGGGCTGGTGGTGACGCCATTTACACCCCTTTGTGTGACTGTCCGGCATTGTGTCCTGGAGCATTTATGTTTTGCCTCCCCCCAACGGCACCATCACTGCCGCAGCGAAATCACAAAAGCGACAGCGGATGTCTCTCCCATAAAAATACAATGACAACAGCAAAAGATGGCGATGACGACTACAAGTATGTCCCACTAACCGAGCAAAGAGTCTTCGGCGCAGGAATCAAGCGCAAGAGGATCGACTTCGTGCCTGCATCCACCACGGGGACGTCAGCTATACCGTCGAATCCGTCTACTAACATGGGGAACCACTACCTCTCCATCGTGTTGCCCAAAGCCGTCGCAGTAGTAGAGCCAAAAGAGCAACAAGATCAACCAGCTGAATCCACTGAGTCCCTCGCCACATGCCCTATTTGCCAGCAACCAGTCTCGAAAGCATCGAGATCTGCCGAGAAGGCGACACCTAATTCCCACGAATCGTCTATCGCGCATCAAGTCTGCCTCGAGCACTCGCACCAGCCATCGCATCTGGACCGAGAGCATGTTGGGCTCAAGTACATGGCTTCCTACGGATGGGACGTTGACGGAAGGCGAGGACTGGGAGCGCGCGAAGAGGGTATTAGGGCCCCCATCAAGGTGAAAGAGAAGAAGGATACCGCTGGGCTACGCGAGACCGCTGATGGCGAAGACGACGAGGATGTGGCGGCGTCGAAGAGAAAAAGGCATGTCGTCAAGAAAGTGGAAAAGCCTGCAGTGCTGAATGCAAGGGAGCTCAAGCAGAAAGATATCGAGGACAGAAAGCGAATGGAGCGGCTACGGCAATCCTTTTACGGGCCTGATCTGGAACAATATCTTGGGCCAGGTGGCTGACACTGACACTGACACTCCAAAACTTTCATTCTTGCCATGACACAATCACATTCACACCATGGAAAACTGATCTGACACTGCTCCGTCCTACCATAACCAAATGATACATATGATAGAGAGGCTATCGACACAGCAAGGACCACTAACTACAACCCTGCAGCAACCCTGACGCCATGCTAACTAAGTCAAGTCAGTGACTAGTGACGAAGCATCTACTAGTGCTTCTTGAACAGGCCGAGGTGTTTCTTCTCTTTCTTCAATTTACCGTGGCTTTGCTCGGCCGATGCTGGTGTGTAGGGCTGGTATGGCTTCGATGTAGGCGCTGCAGGTGCTCCTGGTGCTCCAGGTCCTCCTGGCCTTGGGCCAGCCGAACCCGTGCCCACTCCCGCCGGACGCACACCGTTGGTACCACGACCAGCTTGACCACCAAGACTCATATTTTGCATGGCCGCCGTCGGCGGCCCCCCATTGGGCGGTGCTTGCGGTTTCGGCTGGAGCGCTTGGGGAGGCGGCTCCGACATCCATGCTGGTAATTTAGGCGGTGCTTGATCAGCCGGGAGGCCTAATTGTTTCCTACTGGCGCTGAGCAGACTCACGTGGCGCAAGAAGGTCTTAGGCGTGACCATATGTGTCGACACGAGAAAAACCTCTTTGCCAGCCATTCGAGACACGTCGTAACATGCACGCGCCTCAGCATATGTCGCGCCGCCAGCTACGAATACGATAATTCGTTGTCGGGGTTTATTCGACTGTGCCCTCGTCTGTGCCCAGGTCGGCTTCCCAGCGTTCCTCAGCGAGCTTTGCGATGCAACGCTTTGAGCGTTTGGGTCGTTCAGGTGAGGCTTCACCGATGGGAACGTGTTTAGATCTAAAGTCCCCTGGCATTGTTCCTCGAGCATGTACCTCAGCGTTGGCTCGAATCGAGACAGACTGACTTCTTCCATATTGCTATTCACCGCGGCGGTCTTTGGAGGAAACAGGGGCGCAGGAGTTGGCGTTGCATCTTTCAATGGCTTTTCAATCCTAGCCCCAAGTGTGACAAGGTTGTAGATCGTCTCCCCGTCGAATGGCGATAGTTGACCATGGCACCGCAGCTTCTCAATATCGCCGCGGAGAACACCGTGCCGGTACAAAATGTATAGGATCAAGAGTCGTACTCGATCTTCGTGCACAACACTGTCATCATCCAGTAACCTGACCATTTGGTCTGCCATATTTTTGGGCTTCTTATTCTCTTCGTCGATTCCCGTGGCCAGCGACTGCTCCACCGAAACCACATCCAGTAATTTGTGGTCCGCAAATATTTTGGCGCATCTTTCTGCCATGTCGATGTGTAGCCCGAAGGCCTCTTTTCCTTCTTGGAACTCTGGCAGGCCGGCCAACATGTCTTTGATGGTGTTGATGGTTGCCGGTTTGCCGTCGTCGGCGAATTGAGGGTTCTTGGCTTGAAACTTGCGGAACTCCTCGCTGAGTTGGACCAGTAGGTCTTTCATATGCATGTGACGGTGTTGGACCCATAGGTTGTCCCGTTCGCTGATCTCTACATCCTTTTCCTCCTCTTCAGGCTCGCCGCGCATAATCACATTTCTGTATGTAATCTTATCTTCGTCGTCCCTGATGGGCAAGAGATCCATGGCAATGGCTTGATAGGTAAGTTCATGTACAAATGGCGAGAACAGATCCATGGATCTGTCGGTGATGAATAGTACGGCTCTGGGTCTGACCGCCTGTGACTGCGGCGGGAAGTTATTTCGCTCGTCTCGAGCATATTCATCCAGTGCACCTTGCACAAAGCTGGCAATATGATAGCACAGCACATCGGCAGCATGTCTCTGATGTTCTGGGGGCTTGTAGTATCTTATGAGAGGGTATTCGCCGAGGGAGACACATATCGATACAATCTTTTGTGTCAAAGTCTCGAGGTGACTCCGAACCAAAGAGTCACATGCTGGGTGGTAGAGGGCATGGAAACTCCAGGGCTCTCGAAATGTAACAACATTGGCCTCTCGCGGGAAATAGTCAATATTCAAGGAGCGGGACTCGACTATGGCTCGAGCTCGAGATTCGGATCGGAAAATGTCTTCCTGTAACGGGCGAGGGAGTTGAGAGGTCCATATCAGATGTGCTCGACGATATCTCTTTCTTGAAAGGTCGGCCTTCAGACATTCGACTATGTGGGGTTGTGGGGAGAGGAGGTATATGGCATCAGTGTCTGTTTGTTGCTGCCTACGATCCTCGATTTGTTCGATATTGGTTATGTTGCAGTTGAGGACGTCGTCCTCCTTGGTAGCATTGTACACAAGACGCTTACTCTGTTGATCCAAAATCAGAACCTTCCAATCCCGCCCGCTTGTGGCTCGAATATTGTCGAGTATAATGCTCCTCTGGAGATCGAATATTGAGGTTGTCATGTTGGTGGGCGACTGGCAGCAGCTGGTAATGCGGGGGTGGCAGTTCACATGATAATGTTGGTCACAATATTGAGATGACCATAGATAGGCAGTCAACCATTCCAAGAAGGTGGTAATTGAGGAGATAGGAAACTGAAAGGTGAATATGAGTTGTTACTCACAGTGGCAGGTCAAGCCTGGAGCGTTGTGAGTAAGTGGCTTGAAGGGCGGGACGTTGAATGTTAGAGACTCAAGAGGCTCACGGACTCTGGGATGGTAAGAGACAAGCAGGCGGAATCCATGAACCCGCCCCACGTGACAGTCAATTCTGCCAAGCTTCCTCTGGACTGGTTCAACTTCTCCCAGGTGCCTCTTGCTGCGTTGGAAATAACAATTCCTGTAAAGCTCTTTGATTCCACCCTCGTTTAATGCCTACCTTGCCCCCACTTCGTGCCCTGATCGTCGCTAATATCACGCCTACTTGGTGTTGATGAACGACTCACAATCATCAGACATATATGAAGCTCTTCCTCTGTGACACGCGCTTAAATTGTGAAACGAGTTCCACTCCGCCTACCTAATTTCAACCCAGACTTTCCGATGTTACTGCGGACTTGTGCACGGCTCCAATTGCCACTTGGTAGGGGCGTGTACATACATGGGACCAGTCACCTATCCTCATAAAAGAGGAACGATAAGAGGTTAGGGAAGGCTACAGCAGCAAGCTGTTGGTGCTTGTCCAGCCCAAATTTTTGAGACCCTTTACGACTAACTACCAACTGCGCCATGTGCAAACCATTTCAGTCCTTCTAGCAAAACCCGGAAACGCCTATCTGTCGACAGTTTCAATTCAAAATACAGGTGTCCAATTCTCAACCGTGGTACAGCCTTACGAAAGTACTCTTCGGTGCACTTGTCAAGCTATATTGATGCAAAGGCTCGTCCTCAGGATCAGTGTTTGCGATTTTCTCAAATCGCTGTAGCATCCTCGCTATCACGTACCCTGCCTCAGTAAGTGCAAATTGCTGACCTAAGCATATCCTTGGGCCGCCATTGAAAGGAAGATATTCCCAGCCGCTTTTGCGGCCAACCCATCGTTCAGGATTGAATTCATCAGCGTCTACTCCCCAGAGATCTTTCCGACGGTGCATGACGAAGACCGAATAATTGACGCATTGGCCCTTCTTGATATAGATGGGCGAAGACTGATCGGGCCCACCGCCTCGCGGTAAGGTTGTGTCTCTTGTGGCCTGTCGCATATTGAATGGCACGGATGGATAGAGCCTAAGCACCTCGTTCATAACATGTTGCAAGTAAGTGCAGGATTTCAACCCTGCAAAGCTGATTGTGTCCTCCTTCTCTGACGGCCCAAATTGTTCGACTATGCTGGTCCTCAGCTTGGCATAGACATCTGGATGCCGAGCCAAACACCAAAACGTCCAGCCTAAGAGGCCAGCTGTTGTGTCTCTACCGGCGAGGAATATATTGAGCAGTTGGCTTCTTACCTCAACAGGATCATTGACCACGTCGAGCAATTGATCTAAGAAGATGTATTTCTTTTGATCTTTCACAGTCCCTAGTTGTCTCCGCTTGAGAGCTTGGTTAATACAATGATCGGCAAATTTGTGGACCTCAAGGATGTCCTCGCGAAACGATTTAGGATTGTACATCCAAAACAACTCGTCCAACCGAGCACGAACACCCAACACAGCCGCCCCACGGTCGAAGTTAGCGCCAACTTTTGACCATCTTAGATCACATACGGGCATGTCCGAGGAGTGTTCCAGAGCATGGGCTCTCTGAGAGTTGACACTCTCTCCGAAAAGAAATTCGGTGGCGGTGTCCATCGTCAACCGAAAGAATATTGGGGCTAGATCGATGGACAAAGTCCAGCCTGACGCGTCAACCTTGAGTTGATTGAACATCTCCTGGACATGACGCTCCTCTAGCTCGAGGTCAGAAACCTGTCCCCGTGAGAACTGTGGTCGCAAGATGGCCCTTGAATGCTCCCTGAACACAAGATAGTCAGCACTCATCGGCGCAATACTCTCGGGTTATCTATCTATGGCATTGGTATCTTCCAGAGACCTACCACATTTCCCCATCCGTCGTGAAGATACCGTTCCCCAACATCGGATAGAAATTTTCGCGTCGTTGTGAACCGAGGCAAAAATCCTTGAATTGCAGGGCAAGAATCGCCTGGATATTTTTTGGGTCCGATGTTGCAATTAAATCATGCCCACCATTGTTCTGTACAAAAGTGGCTGCCCCGACCTCTCGATTGACCTTCAAGATTTGCTGAGGGACTCGATTCTCTCGGTCAGCTTTCATCAAACTGAGGATGCTGTCGATGCCATAGGGTAATTTGTGGCGTAGCCTTTTTGGTCTGCTGCAGCCCAATGCCTTCTCCCGCAAGCTATAGCGCCAATTCTCAACCAAGAAGTAAATGCCTAGGCATACGACTGCAAAGGTCGCGAGTGAAAGTGAGCTGGTGAAGATAGTCCTCGACGAGATATGCTTGTCCATGGTGGATATGACTGAAAACAGGTAGCTGAGCACACCTTATTGTTTCGAGCGGTGCGAGGATGAAGATATGTCAACTTGAGAAATTGCAGAGCAAAGCGCTTCTCCTGGACCTCTTGTACTTATGCATGATTGATCCATGGTTCCCTAGGTACCTAGGGACAGCACATGCAGTCTCCTGATTGTGCAAATACGAGATACACTGATACGACGTGCAAGATACGAAGGATTCCTCCCTAATAATACTCCGTACTAGAATGGGGAATAATTTGCCAAGCTCTCCAGAGTCCCCGCAAAAGGCCGTTATCTATCGATACGAAGGAAACGAAATACGACGCTTGAGTCTGGGGGTTCCCAGACACACCCCTGCTCCTGACTCGGGCGTCCTGACCAACCTCGAGTGTCTCAAAATGGTAACCTACAACGAGAGCTTCGGCCCCGAACAGACGCGGTTCATCTCCAGCTTCCAAGCAAATTAGACCTCTGGCTAAGCATCTCCTCTGACGAGTGCACTTGAAGCTTGTCTTTTGGCTAGCGGCATGCATGGGATCTATCGCAGATCCTCCACAAAACCCCTCTTTAGCAGTGTGGGGGACTCCCGCTCAGAGTTGCGACGTTACGTTTGCAGTGGTGAAGACGAGCAAATGAGACGCTCGAGCAGTGCTATCTCACTGCTTTTCTGCCTCGGCCGACCCGAGATCTGGGCCGTTGGAGAAAGGGAGACAAATACTTAGCTAGGGCCATGTCAGCTGGCACAGCTCAATAACTTGCTCTTACTCTCTCTTGACACTATCCCAAGTCTCCGAAAATGCAGGACGCTGAACGCAGGATCGCTGCACCAGATGGAAAAGCCGGCGGGGCTGCGCCTTCGGCGCAAGAAGGTGTAGAGTCGAAGCATGTTGAAAATGCTCATGAGAGTAAGCCTAAACCTACAGGGTGAAAGTTCTCAAACAACTCGATCCCCCGACTAATTGCCGTCCACCTCGTAGTCGGAATCGAAAATGGCAGTACGAGCAAGAGAGGTGAAGTTGAGATCGAGCAGCAGCCCGTCGAATCGACACACCTTGCGGGCACGACGCTGGTCGCCGGCGACCTCAGAAAGAGCATCGGCCCCCTGACGATGCTAGCACTCTGCTTCAACATCTGTAGCAGCTGGGCCGGGCTCTCGACGAGCGTCCAGATCGCGCTGCTGGCGGGTGGGCCAATGACTTTGATCTACGGCGTGATCGTGACCACTGCCATCTACCTCTGCATCAGCTCGAGCCTTGCAGAATTGGCGAGCGTGTACCCAACGGCGGGTGGTCAATACCATTTCAGCTCGATCCTGGCTCCAGAGAGGTTCAGCGCTCAGATCTCCTACGTCTGCGGCTTCATCACGACCTTCTACTGGATTGCGACCGGCGCCTCCGTCTCGGTGATCGTTTCTACCCAGATCTCCACGCTGTACACGTTCTATCACCCGGAGGTGTCCAGTGCATCCTGGCATCTGTTTCTGGTCTATCAGGGACTGGTTCTGCTGGCATTGCTTTACAATGTCCTTCTCATCAAGAGGTTTGACTTCACGCATACTATAGGCTGTACGTTGGAACGCCTCCCATCCCCCAAATCCTCGAGCCATGAGATTCCACCGCAACCTCTTGAGTGACACCCTAACAATATGAACTAGTTGCGCTCTCCATCACGATCTTCGTCTCCAACTTCGTGGGGCTCCTAGTGAGGTCAAAGCCGAAAGCGCCTAACTCATTCGTGTGGACGACGTTCATCAACGAGACAGGCTGGCCCGACGGCGTCTGCTTCATGATCGGCCTGCTCCCACCCTTCTTCATGTTCGGGGGCCTGGACGGCGCGCTCCATCTGTCTGAGGAAGCCAAAAATCCTTATAGGGTGGTTCCGCGCGTCACGTTCGGCGTCGTCGTCGTCGGGTTCTGTACCGCCTTTCCTTTTGCAATCGGCTTACTTTATAGTATTTCGGATTTCACTTCGATTGTCGAGAGCCAGGGGTAAGTGGAAGGCCCGTACGATCGATCTATCTAACATGAATCCATGGCACAGATATATACCCTTCGAGATCAACCGACAGGGCCTTCGCTCGGACCAAGGTGCCGTGGCAGTGCTCACTGCGGGCACGGTTCTGGGGTTCTTCATCCTCAACGCAACGCTGCAAGCTTCGTCGCGTGTGGTCTGGTCGTTCGCCAGAGACAATGGATTTGCGTTCTCGCATATCCTCAGCCGCGTCCACCCGAGACTCGAGGTCCCAGTCTGGGCCCTGCTATTCAATTGGGTCTTTGTTGCCATTCTTGGAGTATTGATCCTGGCTTCTTCAATTGGTGAGTGGTACTGGCACTTGATGGTCCCACTGCCAGGGCCCAGCATAAGAACCCGTCCCATTTTATCAGGACGAGGTGAATTAGAGGATCGTGCTGACGAATCTACACCAGCTTTCAACGCGATTCTGAGTTCCACTGTGGTGCACCAGCTCCTATCGTACCTCATACCCATGGTACTGCTCATCTACCAGCGCCGATCGTCCAAGTTTCTGCCTGCCGATCGAAGCCTCGCGCTACCCAAATGGCTCGGCTGGATTGCCAACATTGCCGTTGTCCTCGCCATACCAGTGCTGGTGGTGTTCTTCGCGATGCCCCCTTTCAAACCGGTCACTGGCACTAACATGAGTATGACCCCTTCTTTCATTGGTAGACTTGTCCCAGATTTCAGTCCTAGCTAATTTAGAATCTAGACTACACCGCCGCTGTGTTGGGCACAGTTATACTCATCGGTACCCTGAATTGGATATTCTACGCTCGTCGCCACTTCCGAGGTCCGCGGATGGAGTGGCAAGTAAGCAATCCAGCCGACTGAAACTTGGAAAGTTCTCTGGCTCAGAAACCCATGCCAGATTGCGTATTCGACCAATCAGCCTCTGGGCCGGTAGCGTGCAATGTGGACAAGATATAATCCCAATCCTCAGGAATAATGTTGGAATCCTGGAAGTTCATCGCCACATCGCTGGCGATTCCCGTAGTTTGATGTGTTATCATCATGGATTTCATCCTCTCCAAGAGATGTTGACATAGTTTTACAACGGAACCTGCGGTGGGCCAATACAATGCCAATTCTCCCAAGATCGGTAGACAACCTTCAAGCTGCGCCTGTGACTGAAGCGCCAGGAGCATGTGATTCTGACCGATCGCAAGCCGCATGTCACGAACAAAGTAGACGGCCGATGCCGTTATCGCTGTCAGAGCCGTGAAGTAGCATCGGCTGATAGTTTTACTCGCGATCATATCGCGCAGTGTCCCCACAATACTTTCAGCCGCAGAACTGCAAAGTTTTTGTGAATCGGCTGACATGTTAGATTCTCCTAGTTGTATGACGGTGCGATGCAGGTGTAGAAGCGCTGTGTTATAATTTAGGCGCAATGTAGAACTATAATAGTCGTCCCCAGGCGGGAGTGCCATCAGCCATGCTGCTAGGCGGGTATCAACAACACTGGTGTCCACCAAGCCACCCGACCTTCGGAGTGAGCCTGGAGAGAACATTGTTAGAATATCTGCTATGATTTCGCAAAGCGTACTGTTTTGTACACAATACTCCAACCGGACGTTTGCGTTTAGCGAGCCGTCTATCTCGATGAGGTCGTCTTCCGTCAATGGCGGCTGGTCGGAATCGTCGCAACGGGCTAGCAGCGGTCTCCCTTGGTCGAGCGATGACGCTACTGCCGCTTGGAATAACGTCCACCAGATTCTGCGGAAGAGGTTTTTGGACCATTGTGGCAAGACGCTCGATGACGAACCTGCGAGGTTCCTATGCATTCCCAGCCCATAGGCAATCCCACAAGCGACCGAGATCCAGTAGTAGCTGTTGGCGCTCACAGTATCGGCGTTCTCGATATGCCAGGAAAATATCAATGCTGCTTGTACTAATGTTACTCGGTCGTTCTCAAAGCGTAGGTCCCATAACGTTTTCGCACGTTGAAATAAAGCTGTCCTAACGAGCGATCTGGATTCGGCCACTTTTGGGTGGTTGCAAACATGCGCCCCTGCCAGCAAGATTGCTTGGAATAGCAGTAGAGGCGGAGGGTTCTCTGAGTCAGCGTAGCTTGCTCTAAACTCGCTTTCATCCACAACCGGGAAGCCAGGATGGATCTCTTGAAAGAAAGCCTCTACGAGAGCGTCCCTGATGTCTTTCGCAGGGAATGAGCTCAGTTCTGACTCCAAATTCTGGCGTATCTGTAACGCATAGGACCTTGGATCTGGCTTCCATGGCACAATGCGGTGGATTTGGGGGGTCGGATAATGCAGATTGCTGTCATCGCCACAGCGCTCCTGGCTCACGAGGAAAGCTAGATTGGAGAGCAGAGTTCCAACATAGCAGAGCCGTGCTTCAGCAAGCCTGTCGAATCGAGACCATTGCTGTGAGCCAATGCCATGTTGGAAGAAATCAACGAGCACGTTGTCGACCAACTGTTGGTTGACTGCAACTTCCGAGAGCCTGTCTGACGCAGGAGCAAACGGTCTTGATGTAGAGTTCCCCAGGGTGTGCGGACTGGGTAGAGCGGAGGTGCCAGGGTTATGCTCTGTGATCTCAGGATTATCAGTGGACTCTAGCACTGTCCCTTGTTTTTGCGCTGCCCTGCCTTTCCTGGATAAGGCCTCGACAATATCAAACCTAGACTGATTAGGATGGCATACTGTAACATCACCATTGTTCGGGGCCTAAAGCACCTCACTCACCTACAGGCGGTCCCGACGGCTTTGCAATTCGAACATGCCTGCCTTCCAATGGCATCGCACCGAACCTTCCTCCGATGGCATGTGTTGCAGGCTCGCAATTGCCGTCGGCGACGGATGGGCGTAGCCGGTGTGGAATCAGCTCCCCCGCTCGGTTCTGAGCTCATTGTTAGTTGTGTAATAACTTGAAATCACCCACCTGGGTTGATACGTACGAGGGATCTCATTATCTGCGAAAGTTGGGGGAGCCGAGGAGCCGAGAGAGGCAAAAGAAACTCTCCGATCATGTGACTTTACTCGGAAACTACGGAGTCTCAGCCTTACCCTTTTTCGAGGAGTAAACCAGCTGTGCGTTTGATATATGAAAGCGGCCACTTTAGACGAATCTCAACAATGTTACAGGTTCTCCGCAGTGGAAGATTTCAGGCAGAAACCCAGTATTCCATTTCGACCTAGTGACGAATAATATTAGATGTTCGGCTCCGAGGACCAGGGCTTTGTATCTCATGTTGCTCGGCTCAGACTGCATAACTCAGGTCTAGCGGTTTGCAGGATCACTTTCAGCCAGGATTCCGATAATGTCAAATAGTTATCTGAGTACTAGGTTGTGGTGCTTACTAGTCTGTTACAGGCATTACGGACCCGGGGTATTAGATGCCCTCAGCCATCCTGCCCACATGGTTTCTCGGGCCGGCCGAATGTATGCAAAACATCAAGGTGTGGCTTTTTATATTGTCCAAGGACACTGGAGACTTATATTTGATCTTTCTTGAGCACTTTTGAGTACTCTTGTAGAATCTATTTCACACATTTATCGGAAATTGCACTCACTTGTCAAGGCTTGATGATCGATTTAGGTTCTACGTATCGAAAATGTCGCCAGGTGCGAAGCCAACAGCGGGTGTATGGACGATTGATCCACATGGCGTTTGGAAGTCGGGGCCCATCTTTTCACATGCTGCTACCACCACTGGTTCAGTTCGAATCGTTGCCACAGCAGGCCAGGTCGGGGTGGATCGAAACGGAGTGATCATCAAAGATCCCGAGGCGCAGATCGAGCAGGCCTTTCAGAATCTTCACAGGGCTCTTGAGGCTGCTGGAGCAAAGGTCGAAGATGTTTTCAAACTGGTTTGGTATATCGTCAATTATGACCATAAAAACCGCCTCTACCGTAAGTCCTTGATCAAATTTCTGAACGGTCATAGACCCGCGACGACTGCAGTTGGGGTCCAAGCGCTGGCAGAGCCCGATTTTGTGTTTGAAGTAGAGGCATATGCCGCAGTGAGGCAAGTCCAAGTCCAGAAAGTTGATGTCGTTGTTGTTGGTGCTGGACTCAGTGGCCTTAAAGCTGCTTATGACATCCAAAGGGCAGGATTCTCTTGCATTGTGGTCGAAGCTAGAGATAGAGTTGGAGGCAAGACCTGGACCGTCAATCCACTTGGAGATGACAAGTCCGTGGATTTGGGTGCAGCCTGGATAAACGACACGAACCAGTCATATATCTACAGCCTCGCCAAATCACTCAGCCTGTCAATGGTCGAGCAGAACACAGCCGGCGATGTGGTCCAGGAAGATATTGGAGGCGGCCTTTTCACCTTCCCATATGGAACAGCCCCTAAGGTGAGTGATATACTTGATTTGCGAATACCCTTCCTGAGACTCACTTGATTGTTAGGCACTTGCCGAAAAAGGTGGAGTTGAAAATATGATTTATATCCGCGATCTTTTCGAGAAGACTTGCCAAACAATCGACCTTCACAATGCTACATCTTCTAATAAAACACTCGACAAATATACATTAGAAGAATGGGTCAAAAAGCAAGGAGCAGGAGAGACTGCGCTCGCCTCTGTCAAGGTCTGGACAAGAGCAATGCTTGGTCTAGAACCATCTGATATGAGCGCACTCTTCTTTCTAGACTACTGTAAGAGCGGAGGGGGCTTGTTGCAGATGAGATCAGATAGAAAGAACGGCGGCCAGTATTTTAGGCTCACACAAGGTAAGCGAAACTGTGAGTTTATAATGAAAAATGGTACTGACCTATGACGACTAGGATCCCAAGCCATTTCACACGGTCTCGCAAGTTTACTAACTGAAGGCTCAGTTATTCTCAACTCGCCGGTGCGCCTGATTGAACAGACCCATAAAGGGGTGTTGGTTTCCTCTGGGAGGGGTGAGATACATTGCCAGCGAGTCATCGTATCGGTACCTACGCCCTTGTACAAAGAAATAACTTTCTCACCACCTCTGGCAGAGGCCAAGGCTGAACTCAGCAAAGCAGCCACGCTAGGGTACCAGGTCAAAGTAATCGTTCTTTATGATTCACCATGGTGGAGGACACACGGACTATGCGGCCTTATTCAGTCATTCAAAGGCCCTGTCTGTGTCACTCGGGATAGTAGTGTTGAGGAGAAGAAACAGTATTCCTTGACATGCTTCGTGTCCGGCAAACCGGGAATTGAGCTATCAAATATGACACAACCAGAACGATTTGAAGCAGTCCTTAAGCAGATCAAGCGCGTTTATGGACCATTTGTCGGCGGAGTTGTGCCCCCACCCTTAGCAATCACAGAGCACGAGTGGTCTAACGATCAATGGGCTCAAGGCTGTCCTTGTCCCGTGTTGCCCCCGGGCGTGATGACGGATTTTGGTCAAGCCTTAAGATCACCCCACGGAAAAATTCACTTTGTTGGAACCGAAACCGCTTTTGAATGGAAGGGCTACATGGACGGTGCTATTAGATCTGGAGAACGAGGAGCCAAGGAGGTCATCCGCATCCTGGACAGGCCAAGACTCTGAGCCTAAATTGTGTCCAGTTTGCAAGGTCAAGGGCAGCTGACCACCTCCAGCTTCGTGAGCTTTATATCTACCACGATCAGTGGCAACAAAACCCGAATTCCAGATTGGTAGAAGGCCTTCTGTGATGAGCGGTCAATTGATTGTGCCAATATTCCGCCAGCTTTCCCTATATCCAAGTAGGTCTGACGCTTGTTTCTCTGCCTTTCTCCTGATTTCAAAAAATAATTCTATCGTCCAGCAAGTTGTAGCTAAAATTTCAGCCACTGAAAATACTACAGACCTTCAGCTATTGAGTTCCTATACTCTCTCGTTGTCATTTCGGCGTTTGCTCCAAGCGCGATGATCTGTGGCTTTTTGTACCCTTTTCGAAGGAACAGGTAGAACGCACACATGAGGGCGGTAAGTCCGCCAAATATCACGCAGGTGTAATCTAGGATATACAGGTTAGAGATGGACCAAAAATATCGTCTTGTCATGGCACGCAGAACGAAGGGTATCGGGAGCGAAGGCCAAAACTTACTCATAGTTCCTACCTCCACGGGCATCGCGAACTGCCGTTTCAGACGTTATCAGAGCGTATCCCTAGGTGAGAGCTGTGTGGCCAAGGGTTTGCAACATACCGGGAAACTAAAAATTACAATAAATGCAGCCATGAATAGACAGGCTACGGCATTCACTGTCATCCCGATAGCTCCTTTCATCGTGAAATGGCCGGGGGCGACTTTACTCCGCTTGGACAGCAGGTTTGGCAGAATTGCAGAAAGGTATGATGCCATGGACACTGTTCACTTCATCAGTCTGAGCTCTTGAGATCCGCCGCAGTAGAGTCATTATCATTTGAGGAATCTGCGACCGAAACAAAAACCAGACAACACTTACAGACGATGTATGAACTGGTGAATGCATTGAATGCAGTTAAATTACCCACGTAGATACTAGTGGCCGAATAATTAGCTGGTGTCGCAGTCTTTTGGGGAGAATAAGTTGACCCGTCCAACCCTAAGGGTCCAACTACGTACCAGCCAAGGATGGTACAGATGACCGCGCAAAGAACAATAGATGCCGCAGGAACTTTCAGTTTCGGTGAAATCTTGGAGAAGAGCGAAGCCATAGGAGTCGCGCGATCGCGGGCAAGCGTCCAGAAGATCTAGGAGAGTTAGCATATGATATTCGGCGCTGAGAGAAAAATGGGTAGCATACTCGCGACGCCGTCAAGTAGCATCCTAGACACGCAATTGATGTAGGTGCCAGGATAAGAAAGAGAAGGCCAATTGCTCCAGCGCTGGTTCCGGTGACTTGGAAATAAATCTCGCCTAGTGGGAAGACATAAGAAGTTTCGAAGAGACTGTCGAGATCTGTCAAGCCATAGAATATGGCGATCAGATACAGGAGTCCCGTGAAGAAACCCACAATATACTGTGCTAGGCTGTATTTTGTCAGCGATAGAGGGCTGGCATGGGCAACGAAGCCGATAACTTACACTGCGACTGGTATATTCCGAGTAGGGCTATTGATTGTATTGATGAGCCATAAACTGACAGAGGTATCGAATGATACTCACTTTTGCATTTCCTCAGCCAGATGACTGGTGAGATCCGGCACGCCGACTGCAAATGCTCCGTTAAGCATTCCAAGTACAAATGCAAATCCTGAACTGCTGTAGCCGGTCAAGTTCGTGAAGGAGTTCCAAACTCCATGTGACGTCGCATAGGGTCGTCCCTGGGTGTGCCGCATGACCGCCGCCACAATGATCGTAATGAGAAAGCCACCGATAATCAAGAAGCTGCCGAGCTGCTCTAGGCGAGGAATGGCCCTGTTCAGGAAGAGTACTACCGCGGCGAATAGCCACGCGCAGAAGACGAAGACTATAAAGACTTGCCAGCGTTGATATTCATAATTCGGCGCATTGAGCTGAGCCATGGTAATGATGATGGCGCCGGTGATTTGAAGGGTTACTGCGGTCGCGAAGATCCAAGCAAAAAAGTTCCACCAACCGGCCAGATATCCGAGGAACTTTCCGTAGCGACCGCCTGTCAAGGTTGCCCAGTGGTACACGCCGCCCGATGAGGGGATTGCCGAAGCAAGTTCTGCCACTGAAGCTGCGATGAACCAGTAAAAGAATGAAACCACAATAAACTCGTAGATGATACCAGTAGGACCGCCATTGTAGAGAGCAACCGAGATTGTCCCAGCGAGAGCGATCCAAACATTTCCGGTCGTAATGGCGGTTGAGATGATACTGAAGGAACTGAAGAGCCGGTCTAGCTCCTGCTTGTGCCCAGAGACGTTGATGATCTCGCCAGCTTGGAAGTCGACTCCGGCATTTCCATGTTCAGCAGACTTCCTAGGCGCGAAAGCCTCTGGGGTAGTTTTTTCCGACTCCATATTGGCACTTCAATATCGGATGATGTGAGGCGAGGACGAAAGAGTTGGCAACTCTCATCTCTGCAGACTGAGGGCTTTACATAGCTTGACGCAAGGGGGGGGGGGCAAACTCAAAGCCATGAGTGGGAAGACAAAGCGAGATGTCTGAAAATTACGAGATCTCTAGACTTGACGGTAGCGGAGGACGATAAGGTTGAAAGCAAGCTTTCCATCATCGTCCCCATTCATTTTCGATCCATGTTCAGATATGAGGGTGAATCGAGAAAGAGTCAGCGACCTTCTCGAGATAAGGGTGGAGCCATCAGTACACCAATCAAATTGATCGCTACCATGGTCAACGAGGAAACTCGCCCTCTTCTGAGTGGACCCCGTTCCGAGTGGTAAACACCTTCCTTAAGAGGTTGTTGACGCCCTTATGTCATCCCCAAAAAGAACCGTTACGGGTGGTCGAGGTGGCTCATGCAGATATTACTCCAACGCTCCATTGATAACTGAAATCCGTTGGTTGTATCGGTCCTTCGCCTAGCCCATTTTTAGCCTCCAAGTGATGAGGCTAGGCAGAGGGTCGAGGGACAATCCTTCCTGCGGCTTGGGCCAGCAAGTTATATAATAATAACGAGCTTCAAGATATTTTATAAGCACTACACACCCGTGTCTCGTACCACCTATGGCGACGATTCCAAGCCCAAGATCAAGGATCAGGGACTGATCACGGTTCCGCTAGCCACTATCCCGATGTATACATATATGATATCGGTGTCTACACCATAAGGTACTTGAAAATCATCAAGAGAGGTTGTTGACCTGTCTCCTACCTTAATTGACGCCACGAATATGTAAATACTGTGTCATAGCTCTGGGTACAAGCCAATAGTGATGAGGTTAAGGACATATCGAAATATAACGACTCGAACACTATTACTAAGAACTATGCCATTAATAAAGCTCGACCACTGATGCCTGACACCTGGACTATATTAAGCCATGTGTGCACCTTAAATTCTTGAATCTGCTCAACGACAAATTAGTCCCTCACAGGGCTAGAAAGATCGAAGCAATATGCGGGAAAGTTATTTGTGCGGTAGACGGACATACTTCTCAGAAGACTCAGCACCCCAACGTGATGAATCGTGGCATCGCTGAACTACAAAGCAAGACGGTGACGTATGCTTTCTCTCATCTTGCTGGATCATGCATTCATTGCACTCCTTTGGCAAGACCGTCTAATTTGCGAGGTTTCCAAAACTGGAGAAGGTTTAGACGAGAGTAAAAGGTCAGGATGTCACGAAGACTCCATGGAAAGACTGCGTTGATCATACTAGCCAGGTCCGTCCAAAATTCAAGGGCCGATAGTCAAGTAACGCCACTGTGGCCCCGTTGCACAATTCTTGTAAGTACGGAGTACGGGGGTCGGCGGTTTCGTATGCCCACCAGCACCACTCACCTGAGCAGAGCAGTACCTGCAGACTAGAGTGCTCGCCATGGCTCTAGGTCCCGCCATTACACCTATGTGGTCCAAAACCACGGACAAGAGGTGCCCTCTGCCAAAAGATATCGCGTGGGCCATGCCCCAGAAGCGCCCAGATATAACACTTGACTTTGTCGAGAAAACCCTCACACGCAATAGTATTTGAAAGGTGGGAATAGAAGTAGGAGAGGGTGACAGAGCAATCCAAATTACGGGGCTCAAATGATGGAAATGCACGGACACCGTCTCAGGAGTCAGGAGTCAGGACTCAGGGGTGGTCAGGATCTTGACGGTTCTGGTTCTCTAGGACTTTGCCTCGGGACGTTGATCTTCAATTCTTCGAAAAGGGAGTTTCAAAGGACCTTGAGAACTAAGAAAGATGTGACTTGAAGTCCCACAATCGGAATTGATCTGCTGATGATTCTGAAGGTAGATGCATGCAAACAATTCAAGTGCCGAGTTGGAAACTAAACTGGAATGTAATTACAGGTTTCCGTTTACGGAGTGTGCCCAGAATCCGATTTCTGGGAAAGCCTCTTCGTCAGGAGAATGCGCCAATTTGTTGCTAGTGCCGAGGAGCGAAGACGAAGCCGTTGGAAAGGCCGTCGAATGTTACAGCCTTGCCAGATATTGAAATGAGCCATTCTGATTGGTAGTTAGGTCACGATAACGCCCGCACCAACTATTAGAAGGAAGATTAGCGTCGTGACTAAGTAAGTAATGTTTGCCTCGTCAATATATTTCAGGGTGAGACCTTACTCCACCTTTTGTATCATTCCTATTTCCTACTTCCCATCTTCTTCTCCCTCTACATGAGACACGGCGCTAAGTAGATAATACACGAATGATCCCTGAATCTGTACGAGCAGCCACGTGTATTCCGGCCCTGCCGAGAGTTGGATTATGTACGCGATCCACAGCAAATCTAGTGGCTGACAATGGTCAAACGTTGCCTGTTTGAGGAAGCCAACTTTTTGGGGCTGTCAAGCTTTTCCAAGCTTTTCGTAAGCTCCCATGAGATCTCGGTCGCTTATTACCAAAGGCGACGTTCTGCTTCAATAGATGTATCACCATCTACGGCGACCTGGTCCTGAGCAATACGCCAGGGGCTATGTTGGGGTTTAGGGTCAGCACAGTGCTGTCCGCTACTACCATGCGAATAGATACGGGGCCGGCAGATGAGAGTTTGCATAAAGTGATAGAGATCTCCTCTAGATCTCCAAAGCTCTCGTTCTTCAATATTCTCGTTTAGCAGTTTCATTCGTTCCAGGTTCTGCGAACCATTTTCGTTCTTTTCTCAAATTCTACACATTTTCCAAAATCAGGCTGGCCCTTGACTTGCTCGATCGCTTCATAGATCATTACCATTCGTTCAAATAACAACCAAGATCGTCCTCGACGAATTCACATCGTCCGAACCTCAGCCTGAAAAATGAAGGGTGGACTTGCGGTAGTTCTCCTGGCTGTTGGCGTGGCCACGGCTAGTCCATTTGCTCATGAATCTCACAAGCGTGAAGTGCCTCAAGAGCACTCTCATAACAAATTCATCGATCTCGTTCGCAAGTCTCTAGGCCTGAACAATCCTCAGCAGATCACAGATCCAATCTTCGGTCTCCTGGGCAATGCCGCTGCCGCTGCCGGTGCGGGAAAGGTCACCAATCTTGATTGCTTGCAGCAAGAGACGGCCGACCAGGCATTCACAAACGCAAAAGCAGCTGGAGACAGCGTCGGCATGGCTGGGGCCTTGGTATACCGCGCCCTCGAGAGAAACACTGGTAAAGTTGGCCTGGCCAGCGTTCTCTGTACTGAGACTGCCGTCAACCCCGAAATCGCTGCGCTTAGCCAACATCAAGACCCTGCTTCTACAAACGCTGCTGCGACCAACAAAAAAATCACCCTCGCCCTCGCCAAGCAACTTGCTTTGATTGGTGTCGATCCAAACCTGGCTCTTGAAAGTGGCACCTTTGCCCCAGGAAATGTGAGTGATCTCCAAGCCAATATTGGTCCTTAGCAAAGTCTAACTTTGATTCAGCTCAATGACAATACTGGAAAGGGCAACACTTGTGACACTGAAAATGATGAACCAGGTTGTATTTTCACCCAGAAGCTGATCGTCCTCGATGCTACCGAGGCCGAGATTGCGGCAGCCGTTGCTGGCATTGCCCCGACATTCACAGGGACTGGTGTCATCAAGGCAACCGATATCGCTCTGACTGGTGCTGCTGCTACTGCCGCCGCCGCCGCCGCTACCGACGCAGCGCAATGCAGCGCTTCACCCGCTCCAGCCCCGGCCAGCTCCTGCACCACCATCACGACCACGATGGCCGCTAATGTGGCTTCGACAACTCTGCAAACAATGACCAGCGCCCCAGTATCAACAGCTGCCGCAGTTGGTGGATCAGGTGCGTTTGCCAACCCACCACATATCTAACCTTGCCATACTAACCCTCACTTCCAAGGAACCAACATTCAATCCTTCACAGGAACGCTCGGTGGTGCCCCTCCGCCGGTGATCTCTAGCACGGGATCCCGACCATTCAGTGTAAATGGCGACACCTTCGTCAACGCTCCTGCTGCCCTCCAACGATCGTGTTCAGTCCAGCACAACGCGTGCTCCAACGCAGCCAACAGCGGCAAACTCGCAGGAGGCCAGCAACAATGCGAAACCCAGGAAGACGAATGCAACTCTTTCAATAACATCAAGATGATGAAGCGAGCGGCATTGGACTTCGGCTCATGTGGAAATCCAACTATCCTCTTCAAGGCTGGTCTTGACGGACGCAACACCGAGGCATTTATCGCCGAGGACCAAAAGGACTACAACCACGGTTCGGCGCTCAACATTGCCGTCATTGCAGGCTTCATCTGTCAAAGATTGGGATCCCCTTGTAACGCAGCCGCTGACGTCCAAGCTTCGTGTACTAGTGCCAGCGCCGCTGCCGTGGCGACCTCGCAGAACCAGGCAGCCGCCGATGTATTCAATAGCATTCTCGGCGTTGGAGGAGCGGCAGCTGGAGGAGCTGGCACTGTAACGAGCGCATCAGCTGTTGTTGCTGCTGCACAATCTGTTTCGACTGCCATGACCTTCACGATTTGTAAGTGAGTGATGGAGGGCAGTGGAGTGTCGTTGGTGGAGGGTGCTTTGTGCTGGTCTCGATGCATGAAACAGCCATTTCTGAGTGAAGGGATTGTCACTGGTTGTTGGAAGAGTTTGATGTGATGTCTTTCTGCATTGAGGCCGCATAGTGAGACTCATGTACCTGTATGAAACCAATTGTCGTTACTGCGATGAAGACGGACGACAGAACGCCTTTACAGGAGCCATGAGACTAAGCTTTTTCGTGTCAGTGCTAAATACTAGAGCAATTATGCGATAAGGTTGCTTCTTTCCCTTTGGAATTCGAAGCAGGGAACGCTGACAACGATATTCTTGCATATTCATTTTGTCGATCCAAGTGCCTCCTTCCGTTTCCTATGTCTCCTCGACCATTGGTATCAGATGTGGACTCTAACCCTGCCTCTCGATTAGCGGTCTA
>Ga0105239_10002023_pt1 | contig 26309 bp, 18 predicted proteins | sample KBSC44metaG_FD_92761 | JGI IMG/M metagenome (GOLD analysis project Ga0105239, IMG submission 92761) | Corn rhizosphere microbial communities from Kellogg Biological Station, Michigan, USA - KBS C4-4 metaG | ecosystem: Host-associated > Plants > Roots > Rhizosphere > Soil | place: Michigan, USA...
TATATCATCTCGGGTGGAGGCATCGGTTTGCGGCGGGTGGGAAGATTCATTGGCATACAAAACTAGACTATGTTCCAAAAAACAAGAAACATCGAAACCGCATTTCAGCACATACGGCTGTTCTGTATCATACTGGTGATAAGCTGTCTTGTCACCACGACCGTGATCTGTATACAGAGCCTCCGGTTAGCAGACCGGGCACATCAGACTGTCTATATCCTATTGGCAGGCAAGGCCCTGGAGGCCTTTGCGAGCGAGAGGAAAGAGAATATTCCTGTGGAAGCTAAAGACCATATTCGAACGTTTCATCAGTTGTTCTTCACATTGGCGCCGGATGAGAAGGCCATCAATGCCAATATCACCCGGGCTTTGTACCTGGCGGATGCCTCGGCCAAGCGACTGTATGATAACCTGAAGGAGAACGGCTACTATGCCGGTATTATCTCAGGCAATGTCAGCCAGGCCATTACTGTGGACAGTATAATGCTGGACTCACACACTTATCCTTTTTATTTCAAATGCTGGTCCACTCAACAAATTGTGCGCCCCACCAGCATCGCAACCCGCAGCCTGGTTACGGAAGGTTGGCTGCGCAACAGCACCCGGAGCGAGAACGACCCGCACGGATTTCTTATTGAGCGATGGAATACCCTGGAAAACAAAGACCTGAAAGTAGAAAACCGTTAAAACATTTATCTAAAAACATTTTACAATGATAACAACAGTAACGACAAAATTTCAGCAAAAGAGGAAATTCTTACTGATCCTGCCTTTGTTGGTAGTCCCCTTTTTATTCCTGGCTTTTTATTCTCTGGGAGGGGGAAAGGGTGAACCGGGAAGTGTACCCAAAAAAGGTGGCACTAATGGATTTAATATGGAATTGCCGCCTGCCCTATTTGATCAAAAGGAGGAAAAGATGAGTAAGCTGGACTATTATCAACGCGCTGATCAGGATTCTATTCGCAGAAGGGAGCAGATGCAACAGGATCCGTATCATCGCCACGATGGGAAGCTTGTATCCCAGTTACCAGAAAAACCTGCGGCTGACTCTCAAGCAAATTTCCTGTTACGGCAGTTGGACTTGCTACAGCAAAAGATAGAAGACCCTAAGCCGGCGAAGCCTGTTATTCACCGGAAGAAAGTAGAACAAACAGGCCATTGGGAAGAGACCCTACTTCCGGTAACGAAGCAGGTACAAGAAACGCCGGCAACCGAACCCGACCCCGAATTGGAAAAGCTGGATAGTATGCTGGATAAGATCATCCGGATACAGCAGCCAAAGAAGGATCTACCAGCTGAACCTCTCACAGAGGAGACCTCAGCTGGAGTCGATACCGCAACCAACAGCCTGCCAGCCGTAGTGCAGGAAGATCAGGTGCTCGTGGCAGGTGGGACCATTTCCTTGCGGCTGACAGAGGCGGCGCGTATCAATGGAGTGACATTTCCCAAAGATCAGTTGGCATATGGCGTGGTATCCATCAGCAATGACAGGATGCTGATCACGGTAAGTTCATTACGCCGTGAGCAGTCCATTTACACTATGGCCTTACAAGCCTATGACCTCGATGGCTTGCCGGGAATTCACATACCTGGTAGCCTGGGGAGAGAGACGGCAAAACAATCGCTCGATCAAAGCATCAGCTCTATGAACATCGTGCCGCTGGACGCCTCACCCGCTGCACAGGTGACCAACGCCGGTGTGTTGGCTGCCCGGACTTTGTTAAGTCGAAAAGCCAGACAGGTACGAGTGGCTGTAAAGGGTGGTTATCAATTGCTGCTGAGAAGCATGAAGTCTCCTGTAAAGGTTCAGCTGTCGGATACTGCAACACATCTCGGCATTATTGACACACCGCCCGATCCTTCAATATTTACCCCCTTCCTACACCATCGGGTCCGGCAGGAAAAGATGGAGCTCACTCTGCAGGGCGTCTATCTCTATGACAGTCTGCTGTGGTTAAGCCTGAGGTTGGAAAATCATTCGCCCATCGGGTACAGACCCGGGTACGTCCGTTGGTATATCCGTGATTCTCGGCAACAACGACGGACGGCTGTACAGGAGCTGCTCCTAAAGCCTGTGTACTCCAGTCCATCGGATGTCTTACCTGGCGATAGCAGCCAGGTAACGTTGGTAGCCTTTCAACCCTTTTCCCTGCCCCGGGATAAGGTGCTGGTGTTACAGATGGCGGAGGCAAATGGAGCGAGGGAAATGATAATGAAAATAAGAGGGAAAGAGCTTTTAAAGGTAAGAAGGTATGGGCCGCAATAATTTGAAGAAACGTTATACCAAAAACCTTAACATTCAGATACGGGAAGAGGATTTTGAGCGGTTGCAACAGGGATTGGCCAATAGTACCTGCTGGACTATGACCGAATATTGTCGCAAGTTATTGACAGGTAAGCCGGTCACCGTCTTTTATCGTAATCAGTCCCTCGACGAATTCATACAAGAAGCTATTACACTTCGGAAATATCTTCAAGAAGTTGGACAAAAAAATGAACACCTTACTCCCCTTATCAATGATATCAAAAATTGTATAAATAAAATATACGACCATGTTTGCCAAAATAAGACATAATAAGAAAATAAGAAATACACTTTACTATCATGAGAAGAAAGAGCAGCAGCTATTGGCTGAGTGTTTGACCGCTGTGAATTTCGTAAAGGATTTGGAGCATCTTACCCATAAGGATATTCTTCGTCATTTTAGCTGTCTTACTTCTCTCCATGAGACCATCACGCACAACGGCCTGCACATTTCCTTGAGTTTTCATCCAACGGATAAGCTATCGAATGAGGACATGATAAATATAGCCAAACAGTATATGCAGGAAATAAAGTTTGGCGATCAGCCGTATCTGGTATATCGTCACTACGACACGATTCATCCCCACATCCATCTCTTGACTACAAATATTCAGCCCGACGGCGAACGATTGAATTTGTCAAAAACAGATTATTGTCATTCACTTCAACTCGTTCGTAACATTGAAAAAGAACGCAATTTAACGCTGTCCGGAGAATGGCGGAGACACAAGCATGCCATTGGGCATGCGGCAAAAATTAAATATGGTGAAATTGCGACAATGACTGCAATGAACAATGTTTTGGAGAAAGTTATATCTCTTTATAAATGCACCTCTATGGATGAACAGAATGCTGTTTTGCGGTTATATAATATGGAAGCATATAAAGGAAAGGAAGATTCCCGGTTGTATCAACGTCAGGGGCTAATCTACCGTGTTTTGAGAGAGGACGGTCGCCCTGTAGGCAAGTATATAAAGGCCAGCCTCTTTGACAGCAAGCCCACTTTGAAGCACCTGGAACAGCAATTCCTATCCCATCAGGCAGATGTTCGGCGTCAGCAATATCGTCAACGGGTGACGGCTACGCTGGAATGGAATATGGCAAAGAAAAATATGGATCTGCCTGGGTTGAGAAAGGCCTTGGAGCAGGAAAGGATCAGCATGGTATGGATGGAGAGAAAAATAGAGAATGCGCAAAACATCTTTTATGTAGACCATGAGACCAGAGCTGTATTCGACGGCCGTCAGTTGGGAGAGCGCTACGATGCCGCCGCTCTCCGGCAGCGGTTGGCGCCTACTGTCGTACAGGAAGAGAAACAGACGTTAGAACATCGTCATCGGCATCATCACAAAATAAAACAGAATCTATGAATAATATACACGTTGACAACAGGAGGGGCATATTCGATGGTTGCCTGGCAGCCAGTGTCCTGTTATTGTTATTACATCTTTATTATTACTGCTGCGATGCCGCCCGCCACTGGGGATTGATGCCGGATCCGGCGCTCAAAGTAATGGAGAAAATAGAGGACACCGGGTTCTTTTATCACATTGGGGTATCCAAACTACTGGCAGTAGTGTTCCTGGCCTTGTCTTTATTCGGGCCGTCGGGCCGTAAAGATAAAAAGTTCAATGTGCGGGTCACTGCGATCCTGCTTGCCGTCGGTTTGAGCCTTTTTTTCATCAGTGCATTGATATACAGGGAATGGCGGACCTGGAATATGCCCCTGGATAAGGCTGCACAGGGCGAGATCTGGTATGCAATAGCCAGCCTGGCAGGCTATATCCTGCTGTTGGCTGGTGGAAAACGTCTTTTCCGGCATTTACCTTCGTCGTTCAGAGGCAAGGACCCTTTCGGCAAAGAAAGGACCGGTTTCCCGCAGGAAAACCAAAAACGTAAATCGCCCTTCTCGCTTCATTTTCAAGCCCGGTATGAATATCTGGACAAGGAGAATAAGAGCTGGATCAACATCATCAATCCCCGGCGGGGTGTATTGATCCTCGGCTCTCCCGGCAGTGGAAAATCCTGGTTTATCATTGAGCCCTGTATCCGCCAGCTAATAGAGAAGGGTATTGCCATATTCATCTATGACTATAAGTATGACGCACTTACGAGGCTGGCTTACAATCTTTTCCAGCAAAATAAGCATCGATATCCGAAGGAAACAGCTTTTTACACGATCAATTTTACGGACCCGTCCCGAAGCCATCGCTGCAATTTGCTGGACCCTGCCAACCTGGAATGGATCTCAGATGCCTTTGGTGTCAGTCGTACTTTATTATACAGCCTAAACAAGACCTGGATCCACAAACAGGGTGAATTTTTCGTGGAGTCGCCCATCAATTTCCTGGCTGCGCTGATCTGGTTTCTCAGAAAGTACCAGGATGGGCGTTATTGTACCTTACCGCACGTCATCGAACTGGCACAGGTGGAATATGAGAAATTGTTCACCATTCTGTCCCTTGAGCCTGAGATAAGGAGCTTGATCCGTCCTTTTATCGAGGCTTACCGGGACGAGGTGATGGATATGCTGGATAGCCAGGTAGCTTCTGCACGAATACCTTTGACCCGGCTGGCGTCTCCTGACCTCTATTATATCCTCACTGGTAATGACTGTAGCCTGGATATCAATGAGCCTGCTGCTCCAAAGATCTTTTGCCTGGCGGGCAACCCACCACGACAGGAGGCATTGGCTCCCGTGCTGTCTCTGTACATTGACCAGCTGAACAAACAGGTAAACCGGGCCGGCAAATATCCCTGTGCCCTTGTCTGCGACGAGTTTGCCACCGTGCGGGCATATAGCACGCTTGCCACGATCGCCACAGCCCGGAGCAACGACATCATCCCCATCCTTGCCATTCAGGATATCAACCAGCTTCGTACCCAATATTCCCGGGAGGAGGCGGATATGATCCTAAACATTGCAGGTAATGTCTTTTGTGGACAGACGAGTGGCGAGACAGCTCAGCGTATCAGCCAGCGGTTCCCTAAAGTTTTGCAGGGGCAGGACTCTATCAGCACTAATAGCAACGATACATCAGTCAGCCATTCCCTGCAATGGAACGATACGATTACGCCCGCCACTATTGCCAATCTCTCTTCAGGCGAGTTTGTGGGCGTCGTTGCGGACGACCCGGGGCAAGCGATAGAGTATAAAACTTTCCATGCCAGCCTAGTGCATGAAAAGGTACAACCCGTTGCCAATGATCCGTTGCCAGTGGTGCGGGATGTATCCAGGGAAATGGTAGTAGAGGTATTTCACCAGGTAAAGTGGGATATAGAGTACATGGTAAAGGCAGAATTGGCTCGAATGGCAGGGGACGAGGATTTGAGATTGCTAGTAGTGAGTAGATGAAGACATTGCGGTAGATATCAAATACTTAAGACATTTTTAGTCGTATCTTAAATTGTACTATGTGACTCTGTCTAAAAGATATTTCAATAACACTAGTACGACATTATTACCCGAGTGTTTCTATATACATTGGTAGATACTTACAACTAAGCAAATTTAGTCATATTTCGGCCCTAACCAGCCTCCATTGACCGTTAAGCCCATCCTGATTCATAACCAAATTCTAACTGTTGCCTTGCTATTCTTAATTGCTTAATCCTATTTATGTCAATCAGCGATCAACAGTTAATCGAAACAATGCAGGAGATAGGCGGATTACTATTCCGTCGTCTTACGGGTGAATTGAACATTCACGAGCAGATAGCCCTCGATAATTGGCTCAAGGATCAGGATCCCGATAGCCGTCAATTCTTTGAGGATTGTTCTGACTGGGACCAGGTGCATCTTGCCTTGTCTTCCATGTATGATTTTAACGAAAGAGCCGCCTTGGCCGACATTCAAAAAAAAATTCAACTGGAGACTCAGCCTGTTACGCCGGCAGTTGAAATTGTGAAATTGAGGCGAGGATGGCGGATTTATTTGATCGCTGCTACCGTATTGTTTGTTGCTGCAGGTGTGGCTGTCTTTTTTACTCTAAACCGAACAAAAACCAATATTGCCGAAGTACCCATAGAGCAACGTTATCATAACGATGTCTCCCCAGGTGGAGAAAAGGCGGTTCTTGAATTGGCGGACGGAAGCAAGATTGTACTGGATAGTGCTTCAAATGGTGAATTGGCTAAACAGGGCGCTACCAAGGTCATAAAGTTAGACAACGGTCAATTGGCCTATCATATTGGACAGGCCGGGACAGGGCCGGTAAGCTACAACACCATTTCAACCCCCCGGGGTGGCCAATACCAGGTGTTGCTCCCTGATGGAAGTAAAGTATGGCTGAATGCTCTTTCGAGCCTGCGCTTTCCGACAGCTTTCACTGGTAATGAAAGAAAGGTAGACCTCAACGGCGAGGCGTACTTTGAAATTGCAAAGAATTCGTCCAAGCCATTTAAGGTAGGGATTACCCGTGGCGCCTCTGAAATTGCTGGTCATGGGTCACTCGAAGTCGATGTACTGGGCACTGAATTTGACCTAATGGCATATTCGGATGAGGATCGCCAGAGGGTTACGGTGATCAGCGGCTCGATCAGTGCTCGTTCTGCACATGAACAAATAACCTTGCAGCCTAATCAACAAGGATACCTTGATAAAAAATCTTACACCTTAAATCTTATTGATTCTATTAATGTAGAAGAGGCCATCGCCTGGAAAGGTGGTCGCTTCCAATTCTACGACGCTTCCATCGAGTCAATCATGCGTCAAGCAGCCCGTTGGTATGATGTTGAAGTTGCCTATGATGGTAAAGTGAACCAGCAATTCAGAGGCACAATTCCCAGGAATGTAAACCTTTCCACGTTACTAAAAATCCTTGAGGCCACCGGCTGGGTTCACTTCCGGATCGATGGCAAAAAAGTCACTGTATCACAATAATATTTAACTCTTTCCTGTTAGCCAAGATATTATTTCCTAAACGCACAAGACCACACCACCATGAACACAATTTTACGCCCTCCGTCTACAGGTTAACCGGCTTTCATGGGGTGTAATCTAACAAAAAACCGGCCACCATTGCACAGGAGCCGGCTTTGTCGGGTTACCCCATTCGTGAAATATTACTTCCACTCCTTTCTTGATAACCCAAAACAAATTTATGAAATATATATTTCATGAACCAACTGCTTATTGCAAGTGGCGAAAATGCCTGCTAGTCATGAAGTTGACCCTAATAATGTTAATCTCATTTGTTCTGCATGCCGGGGCTCGGGGGACTGCGCAAACCGTGACGTTATCGGCTAAAAATTTGCCGTTGGAAAAGGTTTGTAAAGAGATTGAGCGGCAGACGGGGTATTATTTTGTTTATGCGAAGGATATAAAGCAAAATGAACAGACCATCAGTCTACAGATTGATCATTTACGGATTAAGGAAGCCTTGCAAAAGATATTTGCTGGACTCCCTTTCACTTATCAGATCATAGACCAAGTGGTAGTGATCAATACAGTGTTAAAAGCAGAAGCCCTGGCTCCAACTTCCGAGAAAATGATCAAGGTGGAAGGCGTTGTCCTTACAGAACAGGGTCAACCTCTTTCTGAAGCATCGGTGACCATTAAATCAACAGGTAGAGGGACAATTACAAATGTCAGAGGGGAATTTTTGCTGCCTTCCATTCCTGCAAATACGGAATTGTTTATTAGTCATATCGGGTATAGCAGCAAGACAATTATTCCTAAGGAAGGAAAATACCTGGAAATCAGGATGCAACTTGCCGCGGACATATTAGATGCTCAAGTAGTAAAAGGATATTATGCAACCTCTAATAGATTCAACACAGGGAATAGTACTACCGTGAAAGGAGAAGATATAGCTAAGCAGCCTGTCACGGACCCAATATTGGCTCTTGAAGGACGAGTTCCTGGCCTCAGCATTGCCCAGGTTTCTGGTGTTCCTGGTGCCTACAGTATTGTTCGATTGCGGGGACAAAACACCATTCCTGACGGCAAACCCATAACCGCCAATGATCCATTGTACATAGTAGATGGCATACCATTTAGTTCGCAATCATTGACCAGTGAATTTGTCGGAGGAGGAATTTTTAAAGCGCCATTGGCAAATAGTGGAATAGGCGGGCTCTATGGGGCCGGACAAGGTATGAGCCCTTTCAATAGCTTGAATCCTTCTGATATTGAAAGCATTGAGATACTGAAAGATGCTGATGCTACTGCGATATACGGGTCAAGAGGTGCTAATGGGGTTATCCTTATTACTACCAAGAAAGGGAAAATCGGTCGGAATAAATTGGATGTAAACGTATATTCAGGCGCCAGTAAAGTGACGCGTAAGCTGCAATTATTGAATACCCGTCAATATCTGGCAATGAGAAGAGAAGCCTTCAATAACGATGGATGGACTCAATATTTAATACCTATATATGCCAGCACTTTTCCTGACCTTTTAATCTGGGATACTACTCGCTATACGGATTGGCAAAAGGTCCTAATGGACAATTCCAACCATTTTACGAATGCCCAAGTGAACTTCTCTGGGGGCAGTCTCAATACTCAATTTATAATTAATGGAGGATATAGCCGACAGGGTACTTTATTTCCTGGAGACTATGTGGATCAAAAGGCCTCTCTTCACGTAGCTGTGACTGCTGCTTCGATTGATCAACGGCTACATACACAACTTTCTGTCAACTATGTGAATGATAATAGTAATATGCCTAATGCGGATCCCACAGGTTACATCACTTTGCCGCCGGATGCTCCTGCCCTTTTTGATGGTAACGGAAACCTTAACTGGGAGCCATATGGCGGCGGAGCTACGTGGTCAAACCCATTATCATATACGGTCAATCATGATAAAGCAGTTTCCGAATTCTATTCGGGAAATTTTGTATTAGATTATAACTTTATTCGCGGACTTCATTTCAAATGCAGTGCTGGCTATTCCCAGCAGCGTATGAGTCAAACCATGCTAGGCCCTTCAACTGCCTTCCCTCCTCCCTATGATACTTGGGCGATTTTACGATCCAGCGCTTTTTCCCTATCGAAGAGCCAATCGTGGACGATAGAGCCGCAACTGAATTATAGTAAGGTTATAGCAAAAGGAATCCTGGAGTTATTAGTAGGCAGTACTTTCCAGGAAAATACCCGAGACTCCCGTGCCGAAACTGCCAGTGGATTTACAAGCAACGTATTGCTTGCTAATATAATGGCAGCATCTGTTCAATCATTTGCCGGGAATAGTTATGCACTTTATCACTACAATGCGATATTCGGCCGGATCAGCTACAATTGGGACGAGAAGTACATTGTCAATCTCACTGGCCGAAGGGATGGCAGCAGCCGTTTTGGCCCAAACAAACAATTCGGCAATTTTGGCGCCATTGGGGCTGCCTGGATATTTTCGAAGGAAAAATGGGCCCAGGATCATATGCCTTTCCTCAGTTTTGGTAAGTTAAGGAGCAGCTACGGAGTGGCAGGTAATGACAATATTGGCGACTACCAATTTTTGAGCACATATACACCTTTAGGGCTTGCTTATCAGAATATTGCCGGGCTATATCCGACCCTAATGCCTAATCCTTATTATCAATGGGAGCGCGTAAGGAAATTGGAGGGTGCGCTGGAAATTGGGGTGTTAAGGGATGCAATATTTCTCACGGCCAGCTGGTTTAGAAACCGGACCGACAATCAATTAGTCGGATACCCTTTACCGCTCCTATCAGGATTCGGGTCTGTGCAATCCAATTTACCGGCGTTGATACAAAACACTGGATGGGAGTTTACAATGCATTCCAGGAACATAAGCAGCCAGAATTTTACCTGGAACAGCGACTTTAATTTGACTGTTCTCCGCAACAAATTGGTAAAATTTCCTGGCATTGAGAATACTCCCTATCAATATGCATATCGCGTGGGGAAGCCTTTATCCAGCCGCTTGATGTATCACTATGCAGGAGTTGATCCACAGACAGGGTTCTACGCATTCAAATCAAAAAGTGGAACTATTGGTCCCTTTCCCCAGGAAGATGTATATTCCACTAAACCCGTTACACAAGATTATTTCGGAGGAATGGGAAATAGCATACATTACAAGCAGTTTCAATTGGATGTATTGATCCAATTCGTACATCAATTGGGATATAACTATGCGCCATTTTTTAATAGCCCGGGAACTATGCAAAACCAACTTGTAACAGCCCTGGACAGATGGCAGAAGCCAGGAGATAAAGCAGGATTTCAGCAGTTTACAAATTCACGTTTGGCAAGTTTTAATACGTTTCGGGTAAGTGATGCGGGGATTTCGGATGCATCGTATATGCGAGTGAAAAACATTGCACTTTCATATAATGTATCTCCTGATCTGCTCAAAAAACTACACGTGGAAAGCGCCCGGATATACCTGCAATGTCAAAACGTATTCACTATTACGAAATTTCAAGGCATTGATCCTGAATCTCAGGGCTTGGGCCTCCCACCTCTTCGGACAATCACCGGTGGGATCCAGGTTGTTTTCTAGATTTAGTTTCATCAAAACAAGGCAATGCCCCATGGATATAGGACAGTTAAAAATGTACTTGTATGAATGAAATATTGATTTTCAATTATTAACAATATTGGAAAGTAGAATTTGAGAAATGTAGCTTTTTTCTGGATTGCAAAGATGAAGATGCAGCTTTCAATTGCGCAGGACAATTGATTTGTCTTTATGAAGGCGAAATTGAAATAGACCATGTAAAGGGGCAAATGCAGACGATACGATTCATGCAACCTGGAATTGCGATGATTTTGTTAACTATGTTAACAGTAAGCGATCAAATCAAATATTGGATCGATATAAGTTAAAGGATAAACAATTTTGACTGCAGTCCGTAAAAAAATTAATAACCCAGGAAGCAGCTTGCTATAGGACGATGTGTATAGTTTGCTGATTACTACATGCTTTTTGATATGGCAATCAATATTAATCAATCGAGAACAACGGCTTTCTTTTTTATTTTTGTTTCCTTTTTCTATATCGGTTGTAAAAAGTTTGTCCAGATATCTCCCCCAAGTACACAAATCGTTACAGCTAGTGTATTTAGCGATAATAACGCTGCTACGGCGGCCCTTACTAATATTTATTCCTCTATGCGGAGTGAATCCTGGAATATGTCACAAAATGCAGGATTGCTTAGTGACGAATTGCAGACCCCCTCTAGCAGTGAGCAAGTTCAGCCCTACTATCTAAATGCTTTATTGCCAACTATGACAGCGTCCTTCCTGGGACCATGGGTAAGCGGCTATAATTATATTTATCAGGCCAATGCCATAATATATGGGGTTAAGGCAAGCACTGCAATAAGTCCACCGATCCAAAAGCAGTTGACAGGCGAGGCCAAATTTATTCGTGCATTCTGGTATTTTTACCTGGTGAATTGCTACGGAGATGTTCCTCTGGTTCTATCAACCGATTACACTATTAATTCGACTTTAAGCCGTAGCCCCAGAGCCGAAGTCTACCAGCAGATGATTAAAGATTTAAAAGATGCTAAAAACTTGCTCAATAACAATTATGTGGATGAGAGCGACACGGCTACATCGACAGAAAGGATAAGGCCCAACAAATCAGCAGCTTCTGCTCTTCTTGCAAGAGTATATCTATTTTCGGGCGACTACCCGGATGCTGAAATAGAATCAGGCATTGTTTTATCTAATAGTGAATATGAACTCGTACAGGACCTCAATGAAGTATTCCTTATGAATAGTCCCGAAGCTATTTGGCAATTGGCTGTACCCACTCCTGCTACTTTCAGCACTGTGGACGGGTATAATTTTATTTTAGCCGCAGCACCAGCGGTGGGGGCGGCCAGTACGCAGACTGTGACCATCAGCACCCAGTTATGGAATAGTTTTGAGCCGCTGGATCAGCGGAAAGTAAGTTGGATAGGATCAATTAATACGACCGGACCGGATACCACTTTTTATTTTCCTTTTAAGTATAAAAGCAACTCTTTGCCTGTCTCGGAGTACACGATGATGCTAAGACTTGCGGAGCAATACCTTATTCACGCCGAAGCACTGGTGCGTCAAAATAAGAACCTGGATCTGGCGGTCGCGGATATTAACACCATTCGCAAGCGAGCTGGTCTTGGTGATTATACAGGACCAACAGATAAGGATTCTTTGCTGACAGGGATCCTTCATGAACGACAAGTGGAGCTCTTCAGCGAGTGGGGACACAGATGGTTTGACCTGATCCGGACTGGAAATATCAATCCAGTCATGGGGATAGTGACTCCAGAAAAGGGTGGCGGAGCGTGGCAGCCAGGAAAAGCTCTGTTTCCTATTCCCCAAAGTGAAAGGATGATCGATTTTAATCTTACGCAGAATGAGGGATATCAATAATGCGATATAATTATTCTTATGGATTTATAAATTAATGGAAAGTACTTTTTCTCTATGCACAGAAAATTATCTATGAAGATCTGGCTTCTTAACATAAGTTTTATTGTCTGCAAAATAAGCGTTTTGGGTCAGGTACCCGATACTGTACTCTCTCCGGAGGTCGGTAAGCTTATGCCGGAACTGACCATTCGTAATATTAGGTATTATCCGCAAAGAGAGGTAAATATCAGAGATTTTAAAGGCAAATGGCTGCTGCTGGATTTTTGGAATATTCGTTGTGGAGCCTGTATCGCAAGCTTTCCCCATATTAATGAAATATCGAAGGTTCTGGCTGACAGCGTTCAGGTAATGCTGGTGGGTATACAGGATGAAGGGAAACAGATTGAGCCGATGTATAAAAAATTTCGCGAAAGACTGCATTTGCTTATGCCTTGTGCCTTTGACTCTTTATTAGCTAATCGGTTGGATATTTATGTTGCTCCGCATTATATTCTCATAGACGATAAAGGCGTTGTTCGGTGCGTCACAAGTGCTATCAATGCTGATGATGTCCGAAATTTTTTAGCAGGCAATCCTCCAGTACTGCCAGGAACCTACAGGCGAATGCATGACACCAGTGAGACCAAAGAAAAGCATTACGACTGTTATTCTGAAAAACCGTTCTTAATAAATGGGAACTTAAGCAGTGATACTGATTTCTTGTTTCGATCGGTTTTATCTATCTGGGATCGTAATCGGCATGGCATGAGTGTACCCTCTGGTATAGAGGATGGAACGAAAAACGGCATGTTTCAAGTGGCAGGAGCGCCTCTTGAATGGCTGTATAATTATGCTAATTTTGGTCGTAATAACTGGGGCTTTCATGATCCCCCATATGGAAAAGATTATGCTCACCCGGTGTTGGAAATAAGTGATTCATCCAAGTTTAAATACTCTTTTAAATACAGCAGAAATATGTATTCTTACAGTCTTATAATGCCTCCTGGCCTCTGTACAGATGAATCAATGAGGAATGCCATTGAACGGGATTTGGAGACTTATTTTGGTTATACGTCCAGGATTGAGAGGAGGAATTGCCCTTGTTTAAAACTGGTGGTTCAAAAAGGTGAAAAGGAAAAATTAGTAACAAAGGGGAAGGCGCCATATTATAAGCAGTTGGTTTATCGAGGTGGCTTCATAGCGGCGAACTTTCCTATTAAAAAACTTGTCGATTGGATAAGATATAATCAACAGGACTCTGTCATTCTGGATGAAACAGGCATAATTGGAAATATCGATATACATCTGGATTGTATTCCGTCGGACCTTGGAGATCTTAAAAAGGCGCTGCACGACAGCGGACTCGATCTGATTTCTTCAGAGACCCCTATGCGTGTAGTAGTGATACGTGACAGAGAGAAATCGATTCCCATGAAATAATACTGCAGGGATAGTATGTAACTTACCTCATTCATTCATAAAATTATGAGAATTTTATTTTTTTTGTTGTTCTTGTGTATTTCTTGTGTTCATTTAGTTGGACAAAAACCTGCGATTGACACTTCTATATTAGGAAAATGGCCACAAGCTTACGTCGGTAAATTGAGCAATGATGGTAAATACGTTGCTTATTCGATCAAAGGCCCGCAAGGGGAAAGAGAGGTGTTTACATCAGTCTACAGTGGTTGGAAGAAGGAGATTTCCCGTATTCCTGATGCGGACTTCCTTCTCAATAATAAAGAGGCTGTATTCAGGACCATGAGTGATAGTCTGTTTTTGATACAATTAGGGACTGATCAGAAAAAATATATAGGCAGAGCCTTTTATTATACCCTGTTAAAGGATCGAAAAAACCATGAATGGTTGGTTTATCAAGAGGTGGGGGGCGATGAAAAGTTCGTCATTCTCCAAACTGGTACAAATAAGCTTCAGTTCGAAAAGAATGTTATTGGGTATTTGTTCAATGAAGTCAGCGGTGTTTTGTTGTTGCAGAAGAAGATGGATTCTGTGTCAGATCAGCAGCAGTCGCTTAACACATTGGATTTATTGTCAGGAGCAAGGAAAAGTATATGGAAGGGTTTCCGCGCCCGGAATTTTACATTTGATGAGAAGGGTAATCAGATTGCCTTTGCCACAGATGAGCAGCTCTGGCATGCTATATGGTATTACAGAGCCGGGATGAAGGGAGCTGAGAAATGGGTAAGCGCTGTAACACCCGGAGTCGATACCAGTTTACTGAGCAATATTCTGCCACTTGTATTCAGCAGGGATGGGAAGACCCTTTTTTTTCAGTTGATGGAAAAACCAGCCAAAAAGATTGATCCGGAAGCGGTTAAAGTAGATGTGTGGAGCTATAATGACTTGCATTTACAAGAGGATCAACTGGCGCATTTAGCTCCAAGAGGATATTTGGCAGCATTGAATTTGGAAGCGCGCCGAATAAAGCGACTGGAAATGGAGAATGAAAGTATTTGCTCGTCTATGAGCCTGAAAGATTGTAGCCAATATATAATTGTCACCAGGAATGGCGGCAATAATGATCTATGGTGGCTTCCCGCAGCAAGGTCATCAGTTTACCTGGAATCGGTGCAAAACGACAGCAGGATATTATTGAAAGAGAATATTCCATATGCGCATGACTGGTTTCAATCTTTGGAATTTTCATTATCACCTGACGAGAAATATGTTGTCTATTATGACCCCTTTGAAGATAATTATTTTTCTTATAATACTGACAGTAAAATTATTCACAATATCACAAGGAAGATAGATGCACGCTGGAGAAATTATGGGACCCTTTGGGCGAAGCCTCAATTTAGTAGCCCGGAAGGGATTGCGGGCTGGCTGGAAAAAGACACTGCTATATTGATCTATGATGCCTTTGATATCTGGAAAGTAGATCCATCCGGGGTAAAAGACCCGGTGAATGTTACCAATGGTTACGGTACTGCACATCATATACGATTCCGGCTTATGGGAGATTCGTATTATCGAAAGCCGCTGGCTGGAGACCGCCACCTTTTATTAAGTGCCTTTGACACAGCAAATAAATACAGCGGTTTCTATAGCAAATCGTTGGCGAAGAGAGGAGATCCCATTGAATTATCTATGGGACCTTATGTGCACGGTGAACCGATGAAATCTGAAAATTCAGACGTATGGATTGTGCTAAGACAAAGTGCCAAAGAAGCACCAAACTTTTATCTGACAAGAGATTTTAGAGGATTTGTCCCAATAAGTGATGTCCAACCACAGCACGCCTATAATTGGTTAACTTCAGAGCTAGTTAGGTGGATCCTGCCTGACGGCAGCCCGGCACAAGGTATTTTATACAAGCCAGAGGACTTTGATCCAAAAAGAAAATATCCTTTGTTGATCCATTATTATGAAGAGAATTCCCACCAACTGTATGAATTCAAACGCCCTGAGGTTATACGGGATTTTATCAATGTACCTTATTTTGTTAGCAGAGGGTATCTAATCTTTATTCCGGATATTCAGTACGAACTCGGTGTGCCCGGTGAAAGTGTCGTCAATACTGTTTTGTCCGGAGCACGATATTTATGCCAAAATCCATGGGTAGATAGCAGCCACATGGGCTTGCAGGGGCATAGTTTTGGAGGATGGGAGACGAACTACCTGGTTACGCATACGACACTCTTTGCGGCAGCGGCTGAAGGAGCTGGAAGTTCAGATCTGGTTAGCGAATATGGAGGATTATTCGTTGGACTAAGTAGCAATCAAAGTTATTACGAGATACTTCAGGGACGGATTCGCAGCAGTTTGTGGCAAAGGCCGGACTTGTATATCGATGCTTCTCCAATCTTTAGGGCGGACCAAGTGACTACCCCTCTGTTAATGATGCATAATAAACGGGATGGGCTTGTTCCCTGGTCACAGGGAGTAGAGTTCTTTACAGCGCTACGAAGGCTGGGGAAGAAGGTCTGGATGCTGCAGTACGATAATTGTAACCACGTAGTTGCGAATGAAAAAGATGCCATGGATTATACAATCCGAATGACACAATTTTTCGATCATTATCTGAAAGGAGAGCCTGCTCCCCGATGGATGACAAATGGTGTACCTGCCAGGGTAAAAGGGATTGATACGGGCTATTAACTTGAATTATGTTGAATAGCCATAGCTGAAAGAGCCTCCCGGATCGGCGAATCATCTTGTGGATGTCCTTTGTAATAATACATCGAGCAATGGGTGCCAAAGAGCTTGCAGGCCTGCCGAATGCTGATCTTGTGTTCCTCGTGGACATATGTGATCAGTTCTCGCTTTTCAGCAGGCCCTAAAGCTTTTTTCGATCACATCCTTTAGTACGGTAATATGCAATGTCTGCTCGGCTATGATCTTTTTGTACTGTGCCAGCTCGGACTCCAACTCTTTCATCCGTTTGATCTGGTTAACTTCCAGGCCCGAATATTTGCTCTTCCAGCCATAAAAGCTGCCCTGACTGATCCCGTGATTACGGCTGATATCAGGCACCGACTTGCCGGCTTCCTGCTCCTCTAAAATGCTAATGATCTGGCCTTCTGTGAACTTTGTCTTTTTCATTTACTTCCCAATTTTAGCAATTAATTTTCAAATTACATCGCTACAGTTTTTGGGAAAGCTTTCATTGCTTGTGCACAATATTTTTTATAGTTAAAGAATGCCATTAGACTTTAAGAGAACTGTACATCTACTGTTGGTTGATGTTTGAATCCCTTCAGACCCCTTGGTAAAAAGTGTATATAGTACTGCATTTGGAGGAGTACCTACAACTAAGTAGCATTGGTAGGGCCCACCCTGTGTACAGGGAATGCCAAATACTGCTTTGCAGTACTTGACTGGTAAACTATTATTTGTTACATAGAATGCTGTTCTACTTCCTGAATAGTATTTTGCTGCGGCGACGCCTGCAATTGCTAACAAGGCTGTAGTAACCCCCAGGAAAATCTTTGAACGTTTCATAAAATAATCTGCTTTTTCATTCAAAAAGCAATAAACTTTAAAAGTAAGAATTATCTATTCTTTCTCAGGTTTTCGGTTTCCCCTGATTGAGCACAATGTTATTTCGAGAATACGTAAGCCTCCATTCCCGAAAATAAGGACAGCTTAATTCGACACGGCCGTCTTAAGGCCGGATGCAACATTTACCCAGGAAACGAGAAGATATCTTGAAGATATCCTCCCGTAAAATCAAAGCGGAGTAATACAAGCTACTTTAATGAACAAAATACTTTAAGAGAGATGTGCATCTGGATCCTACTTGAAATCCTTCAGTTCCTTTGGTGAAAAGTGTATACTGTACCATATCTGGAGGAGATCCTACAGTAAAGTAGCATTGGTTGGTTCCCCCCTTTGTACAAGGAATAGGATTTACTTGCTTGCAGTACTTGGCTGTTGCAGCGTTATTTGTTACATAGAACGCTATTCTAGCTCCTGAATAATGCTTTGTGGCGGCGACGCCTGCAACTGCTAACAAGGCTGTGGTAACTCCAAGGAAAATCTTTGAACGTTTCATAGAAAAATTTGCTTTTTCATTCAAAAGCAATAAAGTTTTAAAATTTAAAATTACCTACTCTTTCTTGGATTTTCGGTTCTCCCTGATTGTGTACAATATTTTATAGAAATCACTGTACATTAGAAAATGAATAATGCCGACGTTCCAGAAAAAATTCAGCTATAAGGGTATTCGTATTCTCGTGTTAAAGGTGAGTGAATAATAGATTGGCTTTATCTGGTATGGTGGCCGGTCGTTCTAAATGAATCTAGCCTGAGTAAATGAAATCGTGACAGCTTAATTGGGCATATTCAGGACGGATGCAACATTAGTCAGGAAACAGGAAGATATCTTCAAGATATCTTCCTGTAAAATCAAAGCGGAGTAGCCAAAACTACTTTAATGAGTGATATACTGTAAGAGAGATGTACATTTACCATTGTCTGTTGTTTGAATTCCTTCGATCCCTTTGGTAAAAAGTGTATAAAATTTTTGATTTGGAAATGTACCTACAGTATAGTAGCATTGGTTTGATCCGCCCTTTGTACAAGGAATGTTAGTTACTTGCTTGCAGTACTTGACTGGCGCCGTATTGTTTGTTACATAGAATGCTGTTCTAGACCCTGAATAATGCTTTGCTGCGGCGACGCCTGCAACTGCTAACAAGGCTGTAGTAACCCCCAGAAAAATTTTTGAACGTTTCATAAAATAATCTGCTTTTTCATTCAAAAAGCAATAAAACTTTAAGATTTAAAATTACCTACTCTTTCTCAGGTTTTCGGTTTCCCCTGATTGTGCACAATATCTTTTAGTGATTATTTTTGCATATTGTATAACGGATGCGCTAGTTTTTCCGGGTTCAAACTGCGCATTAGAAAATGAATAATACCTCCGTTGCCAGAAAATAGATCAGCTGTCGTGACATCTGTAGTGATAGTCAGCCAATGCCCTGCATCGACTTTTGTCTCTCTATAACAATGTATCAAAATAGCTATAATCCAATCGGCCCTGTTTTGCCAAACAGGATCTTTGAAGACACGAGATGCTTCCAGGTATGTCTCTCCCAGCCCTGTAAGCCCAGATGCCAAACTAAGATCCAAGATCATTGGATAGGGAGTAATGTTGGTTAAACATTGTTCCGCAATTTTTCGATAAGATGATTCTTTCAGCACTTCATATGCTTTTATAAAAGCCAATGCAATGCCCGGCAATCCAAGACCGGTACTCCACCGATCTATCGATTTGGTATTTGAACCAATGGGCCAGGAATATTGACTCTTAGCTTTCTTTCCTGCATTTTCTAACCATGCCAGCCCTTTAATCGCAGAGGATTTCGCAATACTGTCAGGATATTTTTCGATATAGGAAAGCAAAAATAACAGTATACCTGAATTCCCGTAATCAATACCTGTGTAGGTACTCCAGGACCCGTCTTCGCGCTGTTTTTGAATCAGATTATTTATGTAGGAGGTCAATATGTTTTCTACAAATTCTTTGTCCAGCCATCCGGAAGATCTTAATAACGCAAGGCCCTGGCCCGCCAATCCTTCGGCAAGGTCCGGCTGACTGGCTGTGATAGAGAAACATTTTCTTAGCTTTTCGAGCACATCAGGATCCGGGACCAGGAGACCACTGTTCAAGCCTTCAACAAGGGCAAGAGCAATACCCGAACTCCCTGAGTAAAGGCCAGGTGAAATTTTATCAGGCCGGCCGAAATGGTTTTTTTCAATGTATTGCCAGCTATGAAAATACGGTGTTTGACAAGCTTCGACGGAAAATCCAACCTCTTTTGCCAGTGCTGTCAACCAGAGGGGCCCGGACATTCCAGTGTGCCAGCCCTCATAAATACCTAACCCTACCTGCTGGTTACCCACATGCACTTCTCTTTGCAGCGATTGTGATATCCAACAGCAATCCGGGCTTAACAGATTTTCGGAGGAAAAATTGTTGAGAGCTCCCTGTACAACTCTTCTGATTTCCGATGGAATAGGAGCGTTATCCAGTATTACCGGATCAGTCTGCTTAGCTGTTGTCTTGTTCGTTCTTTCCCGATAATCTTTCAATATATCCACTATGGTTTCCAACGAAGGCCTGTCGCTAGGATTTGCACTCCAGCAAGCTGCAATGCATGCAGTGATATGAGTATCACCGAGAAAAAATTCTAAGGAATGCAATAATTGCGATGTTTCCTGGTCAATGATCTTCAGTGCATAAAAGTTCGTTAAGAATACGAATATAAGGCTGCCTACTCCATAAATGTCTTCTTTTACAGTAGGCATTTGAGCTGCTATTTGTTCAGGAGACATATGGCCCGGCGTGCCCAATTGGAACGGAGGCTGCAATGGTTTGCTAGCGGTAGACCAGGTAAGCTCCATATCTATCAGGAATACCCGCCCTTTTTTATCTACCAGAAAATTCTCTGGGGTGATATCCCTATGTATATATCCTTTTTTGTGCAGACGGCCAATAATGTCCAGTATTTTTAATAACTGGTCCAACAATTGCAGACGTTCTGACGAGAGCAAATGCATCCAGCTCCGCTCCTTATATATTTTGCTAATCCAGCTGGTAAGAGTTTGCCCTTTAATAAAGTCCATGACCAGGTAGGTGTCCTCATCCTCTTCGAAATAGTCAAATACCGGGGGCATTGGGATATCTTTATGTAAAACCTGATATAATTCATACTGCCATTTCAGCCTGTCGCGGATATCCCGCCCATATTTATCAGCAAACATATTGGGATGACCCTGTTTGACGAGACAGGACTTTATCTGCCATAGCCTCCTGAAAAAAAGAGCTCGTATTACATTGCCCTTAACATCGGACTTTAGAGCGAATAAAGGATAATATTTGTAGTTCAGCAATTTCCTGCCTTTAGCCTTTTTAGGCGCCGTAATCTCTCCAAACGGCCAGGGAATGCCCTCTGGCAGGATGAATGGAACGTGGTAGGGATCCTGGATTAACTGTCCATGGACGCCATATATATGTTTCACCCATTCTCCATGGCTGGTTTTTATCATAATCGGGTTAATAGAGCCATAGCGCGTATATACGATCCCTCCCAGGTGACGATCTGTTGGGATATGCGGCCCCCGAAAAGAGGAGGTTCTATCAATCAGCCATTTTGCCAGACGGAATGCCTCGCTCTCATTTTCAGGGTAAATACAAACTATTTTCCCCAGAGCAGTGTATCCAATTCCTCCCTCCAGCATGTTAAATACCACAATTGAATCACGAACGATCCGAAAAGGCACTCTCTGCGCTAATAGATCCGGGATAATTTCCTGCATCAATTTTTGCACTTGCATTCTAATAACCGAGAGATGGAGGACCCATCCCTGTACCTGTTTCGCTTCTCCCACCTGCCAGTAGTAGTCTACGGGAGAATAGGCGACGCCATAGGCATCCAATATCTCGCTGTAATCAAATATCTGCTTTGTGGTAATCAGGTCTTCCATTATAAGGCTATAAATTATTGACAAATGAAATAATGGTATCCACGGGGGTATCGCCCTGGTAGGCCGCTCTTTGCCGTTTCTGCCTGTCGTACAACACTAAGTAAGGAGGGTAGGCTCCTTTAAAATGCCGGAGAAGAAAAAAATCTTCATCCCTTCCTAGGGTAACATTCGGGAAGCGATCCAGTTTATAATATCCTTTAAAGGTCCTTAGTCTGTCGAAAGGATCATTGGTGACAAAATAAAACCGGGCTTCCTTCAAAGAATCCATGTGGTGTAAGATCTGCTCTGTTTCTTTCTGGCAATGTTCGCAGTCTGGGCTGAAATACAAAAGCACAATTGGGCTGCCCTCTTTAATAGTATCTGTATTTAATCGGGTGGTGCTGTCCGCTAAAAGTATATTAAATGAAGGGAAAGACTCGCCTCCTTTTGAGTGATAGGTGCAGCGGCCGAGCAGACTCATACAAGATATGATCAGGATCTTTTTCATATGAATTGTTAACTTCTGGAAAAAGCCAGGTGGTTTTGATCTTCTTTAGTCTGTTTATTGTTCAACCAGACAGCGAATAAACCCAATAAGGTGAAACAGCTATTGAAATAAAAATGCTGATGCCAGTCCAGTTTATTAATAATGCCGCCGCAAGAGCAGGGCAGCCCATTTGCGAACTTTAACATATATCCTATATATAGTGTAAATATTGCCATTAGGATAGTACCAGCATACAACCCCCATTTATGGAACAGTGGTGCAGGCTGGAAGAAGGGAATGAGTAATGTTAGGGCTATCAATAGTTCCAATCCAGGTATGAGAATAGCAATAACAGGCGTAAAGTAGCCTAGTAAAGGTGATTTATGAAGTGTATTTCTAAAGAGTTCCTGCTCTAAAAACTTAGAAATGCCTGTATACATAAACAAGAGGGCATACAGAGAGGAAACGATGTCTACAATAATTATCTTTTTACTTACGGTCATAATAATATTTTTAATATCATGGTGAATCTTTGATTTCAGTTTTTATTATTTGATACGGACCTGTAAATAGGTTCCCCCGTCAATAAGGCTAAAGAAAAAATAACCATGAGAGGAAAAACCTGGTAGCGCAAAACGATGGGAGACGCAAATACACTGAAGCCGGCGTTGAATAACCCAAAAACCAATACTAACAGAAGCAATCTGGGCAAGCCTGTCTTCTGCCCCTTCAGGCTGCCGAAGATCCATAACCCAGCAAGATGAATCAGCAGTAAGAGGTTGACAAGAACAGAGAAGATCGGATACCATTCTGTCCATATTATAAGACCCTTCTTTTTCAAATGGTCGCTAACCTTTTGACTTTTATATTGGAACCAATCTTTTGCCAATCTCCCTACGCTATCCGCTCCCATGTTGTAGGTCCCCAGGAACTCTGCGGGCGGCATCACCAATTTGATGGCATTCGGGGCGATAAAGGTTTGCATGAAGGTCCAGGGATAAGTGCGGATAAGATAAAAAGCATATCCAAGGTAGAGGGGACTCTCGGAAGCCCAACGCTTAAAATAGGGAGTGGTACTGTCTTTCTGCCATTCACGGATAAGGTATTGGCTTAACGGACTCCTTCCGCTCCATAGATAGAAATAAGAATTGACAGAATCCTCGTGAGAAAATTTAATCCGCTTCAATGTATCCATGTGCTGCCGGACCATAGCCTCCAGCTTTGTAAAACGGGCGGGCACCGGCATACGTTTAGCAGCAGGTATATGCTGATACATGTACAGTGCATTGTTAGCTAACTGCCAGCCGCCGAATGCGGAAAATTGTCGTTGACCAGTAAGTTCTTTCATCTTTCCGCTGGTGTATGTGTGTGAGACCAGGACGAGTATGAAAGACAGACCGATGCCTGCCAGTTTCAGGCGCCAGCTTTGCCGGGAAAGGAGAAAGGCCAACACCGTGATCAAGGGATAATAAATGGCATTGTAACGCATCGCAAAGCATGCCAGTAAGAGGATGGCCTGTACAGGAATTTGCCAGGGGGACGGGCGATAGATTATCCAGATCAGAGTGCTTATCCATAAAAGGCTCAGGCCGATGAATAGGGCATCTGCGGAAATATAGTTGCTGACGTACAATGGTATAGGGTTAAAAAGGAAGAAGATAAACAAGGTGTTTCGGACAATTTTGCCCGGGCGCAGGAAGTATAGGAGGCTAAACAGGAAAACAAAGGCGCCGGCTTGCATAAATAGGTACTGGAAGGCTACTACAGCTTTATCCGAATGGGTAAATACACTTGCGAGACGCAGGAACTTGGAATATGCCACGGGCCACATATTTATATCCGCGTTATTATAAGCCGCCTCCAGGTAGGAATAAGAGTCTGGCATATAGTTGGCATAGGGATAATTCACCTTAAATAAGATGAACTGCGAAAGGAAGACGACGAGCGCTGCCAGGCACCATACACGGTATAACTTATTATGCCAGATGTATTTAATAAAATTATGAGTCAATGACTCGGGACATTTTACTGTGGGCGCCAACTCAGAAGCGTTCTTCTCCTCATGATATTCCTGTTCTGTATTTATGGCCCAGATATTTTCTTTGGTGACAATGCCATCGCAGATGTTGTCCACAGCTACCATGGACGTCAACATAGAATGATCCGCATTGTTGTATTTATGCATGCCGTTGCGGCCTACCAGGAATAGGTTAGCAAATTGGTCTGTATACTCCCGAATTTTATTGAAATCTTTATAAGTGCCGAAATAGGCCGGATAGGTCTTTTCCATGCGTCGGACCGTACTATCCAGAACATCCCCGGCCCTACCCAGTTCCATCTTTTCCAGCTCAAGAATGGCATGTGTTTGTATGGCTGCGTCATCCAGAGCCCAAAAATCATCCTCCTTGTTGCAGAAATATTCCATTCCTATCCAGGTAGTGTTCGGATCTTTTATCATCCCGCCCCCCCAGTTGTTATAGATCATGAGCCGTCCTACTTTTACATCCCGCTCCTGGATATAGATCCAATTGTCCTTTAAGTCGATTTTTTTATATTTCCCGGCAATTTTACCGGGCGCAGATAACTGTCTTAACAGTATGCCCACGTTGATAAAGTCCCGATATTGCAGGCCTGCTGCTATATGCTGTACCTCTTCGGGGACCTCTGTCCCCATGTCCGCGATCAATTCCTGCACAGGCATAGTAGAGAAGAAATAGTCCCCTTCCCACGCGGCTGTCTGGCCGGTAAGACTATTGCGGGTATGCACGCAAGTGAGCTGATTTCTATCTATCTCGATCCTTTGTACGTCCTGGTTGAGATAGACTTTTCCTCCCATTTCCTGCACCTGACCGGCCACTTCCTCCCATAAAGAACCGGGGCCGTATTTGGGATATAGGAATTGTTCGATCAGGCTGGTTTCTGTCCCTTTTTGGCCAATATCTGCCTTTTTTTTCCTGCTTAAACCCTTGATGGCCTGCCCGATGGCTTTACTCAGAGACAAGCCTTTGATTCGCTGTGCCCCCCATTCTGCAGAAATTTCGTGACAAGGGACACCCCATACTTTTTCGGTGTAATCCTTAAAGAAAAGCAGGTATAGCTGCCTGCCAAACTGATTAATAATAAAATCTTCTAACGTGATGACGGGTTTGCGCGGAAATAGCTTTACATAGAGGAATGATACCAGGATCTTTATTGTTCTGACTAAGCCTAATGTCTTTAGTGTATCCATGGAAAGCTGGATGGGATAGGCAAAAAACCTACGAAGAAAATATATGCGTGTAAGCCTTTGTATGACCAGCATTCTTTTATCACTGACCTTACCTTCCTGCCCGGTGTCGGCTTCTTTCTTTCGAATTTCCCTTGCCTTGTTCTGGTAAGAGATGGTGAACGAATCATCTGTCTTTTCTTCCAACGGCATGAGGTTAAGCCACCACTCCATCACTCTATCTGACTTGGAGAAGAATCGATGCGGCCCCATGTCCATCCTGTTGCCTTTGTAGTCGATAGTCCTGGATATACCGCCAATGTATTCGCTCTTTTCGAGGATAATAGGCAGGATATCCGTCCTTTTTAAAAGTTCGTAGGCTGCTGTAAGGCCGGCGGGACCAGCTCCGATGATGATTGCTCTTTTTTGCATAGCTAGGAAATATTTGGATGCAGGGATGGTATTATATCAGGTGATCGCCGCTGTATAGCCAGTTCCAGCTGATCTGTCAACAGCATCATAAAAGTCAGGAGTAATATCATAGGATATACCTGGTAGCGTATAACGATGATATTGGCCCAAACGCTGAAGACGAAATTCAGTAATACAAACCCGGTAACTAATGCTATGGTATAGTTAAAATTTCTCGTCGATTTTTTCCAAGCGCCTCGTCGTATATACAGACATAATGCTACTGTGAAATAAAGATTGAGGATAGCAAATAATACAGTATAGACAAACAGGATCGTTCCCTGCAACGTTTTGGAAATACATATTACTTTTAAGCTGGGATAACGAAACCAATAGGCGCCGATGGGCCACATCTCATCCATGCCCAGGTTGTAGATCTCCAGCTTTTCCAAAGGCGGCAGAAAATAATTTTTGGTATTTACTAACAGATAATAGCGGGCATATGCAAAAGGATGTCTTTTGATCAGGAAAAGACCATATTGTCCAAAGACGGGCGCTACCTCACCCCATTGCTTTACGGATGAACTTGCCGGGTCGTTTTTATATTGTTCGGCCATGTATTGTTTCAGTGGGGCCTCGGGCTGCCGGA
>Ga0105239_10002024_pt1 | contig 26308 bp, 27 predicted proteins | sample KBSC44metaG_FD_92761 | JGI IMG/M metagenome (GOLD analysis project Ga0105239, IMG submission 92761) | Corn rhizosphere microbial communities from Kellogg Biological Station, Michigan, USA - KBS C4-4 metaG | ecosystem: Host-associated > Plants > Roots > Rhizosphere > Soil | place: Michigan, USA...
CGACGTGCTCAAACAGCCAGGACCCCCGCTGGCGCTGAGCTGGCTCATCGGACTCATGCCACTGGCGCTGACGTTGGTGTTCTTCGCAGTGGTCTGGATACGCACCGGCCGACGCAGGAACGCGAGTTCCTAGTGGCTCGTATCAGTTTGGCACGCCTCTAGAGCATGGATGGGATATGAATCATCGTGAGCGCCAGTGTTATTCACAGATCTGGGTGGACGTGCCGGTCGATCGCTGAGACGATCAACTGGCGGGCGTGCATGTCCATGGCTGCTGCGTGACTCGTCGCGATCGGTGCCTGCAACCGAATTCCGATCGACCGTCTTCAGCGATGCCCCAGTCGATTCCGAGGACTTCGCCAGCCGCACCGTGTCGACGGGGAGTACCGTGCGCGCGCGTGTGCCTGCATATTGACGTCGGCGCGATATTGGCGAATTAGCAGTATCCTCAACATCTTTCGGACGCGAAATCGAAAGTGTCTGGGTTCACATATGCCGTTAAACACTTGAACCGTAGGCGAGTACGCGCCGTCTGCCAGGTATGACAGATACAACGATTTTGACCACGGTGGACTCGCTCGCCTTCAACCGAACCGGTGCACCAAGCATCGCCGGGACAGGGGTGGCGTTTACGCCATACCGATACAACCAGGACGAGGTCACGCGCGAGCTCACCAAGGTCGGTGGGCCGGAGTTCATGCGCTTCGCCCGAACGAGCGGGGTAGATCACCGCAACCTGGCGCTGCCCGTATCGCGCTACCCGCAGATGAGTGGCTTCACCGAGGCCAATGAGGCCTACATCGAGGTCGCCACCGACCTCGGGCGGCAAGCAGTGCTTTCGGCGCTCGACTCGGCGAACATCGCACCCGACGAGGTCGACGTCATCGTGACGGTGTCGAGCACGGGCGTGGCGGTACCCACCGTCGATGCGCGCATCGCGTCGAGCATCGGCCTGCGGCCCGACGTGAAGCGCATCCCGCTGTTCGGGCTCGGCTGCGTTGCGGGCGCGGCGGGAATGGCCCGCGTGCACGACTACCTGCGCGGCTTCCCCGGCCACGTGGCGGCACTCTTGTCGGTCGAACTGTGTTCGCTCACGCTGCAGCGCGACGACACGTCGATCCCGGCCCTGATCGGGGTGTGTTTGTTCGGTGACGGTGCGGCGTCGGTGATCGCCACCGGTGCGGACCGCGTACCGAACAGCCCGTCGTCGACCCCGGGCCCGCGGGTCCTGGACACCCGCAGTCGGCTCCTCCCTGGAACCGTCGACGTCATGGGATGGAACGTCAGCTCCAACGGCTTCCAGCTGGTGATGTCCAAGGACGTCCCCAAGATGGCTGATTCCTACCTGCGCGACGAGGTCGACGGGTTCCTCGCCGACCACGGGCTGTCAGTCGCCGACATTTCGACGTGGGTCTGCCATCCGGGTGGCCCCAAGGTGATCGACTCGATCACCCACGCGATCGACCTGCCGTCGGATTCCCTTGCCCAGAGCTGGAATTCCATGCGCGAGCACGGCAACATGTCGTCGGCATCGGTGCTCGACGTCCTGCACCGCACCATCGCCGATCCGCCGCCAGCGGGCTCCCTGGGCGTGATGCTCGCGATGGGGCCGGGCTTCAGCTTCGAGCTGCTCCTTCTGAGCTGGTAGGGGCGCGCCGTGTACTACTACCTTCTGATTCTCGTGATCGGCTTCGAGCGGCTGGTGGAGCTCGTCGTCTCCCGGCGAAACGCGTCGTGGTCCATTGCCAACGGTGGCAAGGAGTTCGGCCGCGGTCACTATCCGGTGATGGTGTCCATGCACGTCCTCCTCCTCGTGGGGTGCGTCGTCGAGGTCGCCACACAGCACCGGCCGTTCATCCCGTGGCTGGGTTGGCCGATGCTTGCCATCGTGGTGCTCAGCACCGTCATGCGCTGGTGGTGTGCGACCGTGCTGGGCAAACATTGGAATCCACGCGTCATCGTCATCCCCGACGCCCCGCTGGTGCGTCGCGGGCCGTATCGGTTCATGCATCACCCCAACTACACCGCGGTCGTCGCGGAGGTGGTGGCACTCCCCCTCGTGCACTCGGCGTGGGTGACCGCGATCACGTTCACGATCGCCAACGCTCTGGTCCTCAACGTGCGGATCAGGACGGAGAACAGGGCGTTGGGGTACGCCTAAGGCGTCTCCGACCTCGCCGACATCTGCGCGAGGGTCGCTCGACGAACCGCCGTCACGACCCTCGTGCAGATGTCGCCGTTTGGCCCCTGCCCAGCACGGGGATCCCACAGTACCTCCACAGAAAGTACACGTATACAGAAATGAGAGGTGGTATCCAAGGAGGCTGAATGGCATACGCGAGTGCAGCCGCACGGGTGGCTTCCGAGCTACGGTCTGAGATTTTGCAGGGCGACATCACGCCGGGTTCGAGGCTGTCTCAACAGAGCACGGCCGAGAGGTTCGGCGTGAGCCGCATTCCGGTGCGCGATGCCCTTCAGATCCTCGTTGGAGAGGGGCTAGTGCAACCGGCGTCGAACGCGACCGCAGTGGTGACTGGGATGTCGATCGCAGAGCTGCAGGAGCTCTACGAACTACGGGAGGCCGTCGAGCCACTGGCCACCCAGATAGCCGTTCCGAATGTTGGACGCGCAGAACACATCACGATGCGCAAACAACTCCAGATCATGGAGGAGAACGTCGACACCCGCACCTGGCTGGCCGCCAACAATGCCTTTCACGCCGCGGTGTACGAGCGCGCGGGCCGCCCGCGGATGATCGAGCTCGTCGAACGGTTGCGGCGACTCACCGACCGATACATGTACGTCCACATCGAGGTGATCGGTCAGATGGAGCATCTGACGTCAGAACATCTGGGCATCCTTGCCGCCGTCGAGGCCGGAGATGCCCCATTGACCGCCATGCTCACGCGCGAGCACCTGGCGTCGTCGCACGACTACCTCTTGAGGTATCTGATGGATGCCCAAGACGCGACGGGCAACGGTCACTTCGCGTTGAAAGCCACGCTGACGTCGTGACCATGAACGGCGACGACGACCGGCGCGCGAACGACAGTCCCGTCGATCGCGCGTTGGTCAGCGATGCCCTGAATCGGTTGCAGCCCTTGGATCGAGAGATGATTCGACGAGCGAGAAACCTTGGCTGGACGACGGATCGCATCGCCGCCGATCTGCACATCGCCGAACCTGTCGTGAAGGCCCAGCTGCACACGGCACTGCACACCTTGCGGCGGTACCTGGCCGCGCCGCCGAACGGCGAGAGCGCTACTCCTCGTCGATGACGTGCACGGCCGCCTCTTCGGCGGAGGCGCCACTCCCGTCGACGCCGACGTCGTCCGCCAACAGGTCCGAATCGGCGTCGGGGTTCACGCCCTCGTCGGGCGCGACCAATCGGCCGGCCCTGTGGTCGCCCACCTCGTCGTCGGAGAAGTCCTCGCTGGGGTCGCCCTCCTCGTCGAGCTGCATCGCCGGATCGGGTTCTTCCTCGGAAAGCAGCTCGTCCAAGGTCTCGTGGTCGCGCGGTTCCCTCCACTTGTCCGGCGGCGAATAGCCCTCGTCCAGGATGTCGTCGACCCCGCGGTCGATCAGGCTGTCTTCCTGGGAGAGCTGATCGTCGTCGTCGGTGCTGTACAGGCCTGCCCGTTCTTCGGGGCTCTCTGGGCTGCTCATGGTTCACCTCGCATGTGCCCAACGATGTCACACCTACGATGAACTCATGACCGAAGACTTCGCCGTGGCCGACGTTCCCTTCACCCACGACCCCTGGGTGGCCGCACGACATCGCTACGACGGGATGCCCTATCGCCGCGTGGGAACCTCCGGTCTGCTGCTGCCCGCGATCTCGCTGGGCCTCTGGTACAACTTCGGCGACAACCGGCCGTTCGACACCCAGCGCGAAGTGCTCCGTTACGCATTCGACCGCGGTATCACCCATTTCGATCTCGCGAACAACTACGGACCGCCCTACGGCTCGGCCGAGGAGAACTTCGGCCGCATGCTGCGACGCGACTTCAAGCCGTACCGCAACGAGTTGGTCATCTCCACCAAGGCCGGGTGGGACATGTGGCCGGGCCCCTACGGCCAGCTCGGCGGCCGGACCTATCTGCTGTCCAGCCTGGATGAGTCGCTCGACCGGCTGGGACTCGACTACGTCGACATCTTCTACTCGCACCGCATCGACGTGAACACCCCGCTCGAGGAGACGATCGGCGCGCTCGACACGGCCGTGCGGGCTGGTAAGACGCGCTACGTCGGCATCTCGTCCTACTCGGCCGCCAAGACCGCCGAGGCGGCGGCCATAGCGCAGAAATTGGGCACGCCGCTGGTCATCCACCAGCCGTCCTACTCCATGCTGAACCGGTGGATCGAGGGTGACCTCGTCACCGAATTGAACAAGGCGGGCATGGGCGCGATCGCCTTCACCGCGCTGGCCCAGGGCCTGCTGACGAACCGCTATCTCGAGAAGCCCGCGGCCGACATCGCTCGCGCCACCGAGCGTCCGACGTTCGACGACGAACTCGTCACCGACGAGGTGAACGAGCGGTTGCGTGGACTCGCCGACATCGCAAAGCGGCGTGGCCAGTCGCTGGCGCAGCTGGCGCTGGCCTGGGTGCTGCGCGACCCGACGGTCTCGTCCACCCTTGTCGGCGCATCCAGCGTCGCGCAGCTCGAGGAGAACCTCGGCGCGCTCGACAACCTGGACTTCACCGCCGAGGAACTCGCCGAGATCGACCGCTACGCTTCGGAATCCGGCATCGACCTGTGGCGGGAGAGCTCCGATCTGTGAGGTGAGCGGCATCCTCGACGGCTAATCAGCCGAGCGGTGTCAGGGCCTCTGCCTCGGCGATGGTGACCGGGCGGTCGGGGTCGGGCACGCCGATCAGCGTGCCCGACTGCTCGACCGCGGTGGCGCCGAAGCGCAGCGCGTTGGCCAACGCCTCGATATGCGTCGCGCGGCCATGCTGAGCCGCCAGCCAACCGGCGAGGAAGGCGTCGCCCGCGCCGACGGTGTTCACGACGCGGTGAGCGGCGGCGCGGCCATGCAGCGGCGTCGCTAGGTCGGCATCGACGAGCAGGGCGCCGTGGTGACCGAGGCTGATGAGCACGGTGCGCACTCCGCGCGCGATGAGGACCCGAGCCGCATCGGCGACGTCGCCGAGCGTGCTCAGGTGGCGGCCCGCGAGCTCCGCGAGCTCCTCGGCGTTGGGCTTCACCATGTGTGGCAGTCGGTCGCCGTGCTGCGAAAGCGCACGCGTCAGGGCGGGTCCTGACGAATCGACGGCGACCAGCCTGCCCGCGGCCCTGGTATCGGCGACGGCGTCGGCGAACCGCTGCGGCGTGAAACCTCCTGGCAGACTGCCCGCCCACAGCACCCACTCGCCAACGTCGCTGCCCGCCAACGCCATTGCGCACAGCGCGTCGATCTCGGTGTCCGACAGCTGCGGACCGGGCTCGTTCACCTTGCTGCTGTTCCCGTCGGCCTCGACCAGCGAGATGTTGCTTCGCACCGCGCCGGCGATCGGCACGTCGACGTGATCGAGGCCGAGATCGTCCAGCAGCGAAGCGATTTCGTGCCCAGCGCTACCCCCGATCGGAAGCACGGCGCGTACGTCGACACCGACGCCGTGCAGCGCAAGGGCGACGTTGACGCCCTTGCCGCTCGGCTCCACCATCGTGGCACTGGCTCTGTTGACGCGACCGCGCACGAACCGGTCCACGTGCAGCGTCCGGTCCAGGCTGGGGTTCGGCGTCACCGTCGTGATCATCCGGCCACCTCGACGGTGACGTCGGCAGCCAACAGCCGCTCGCGCTGCTCGGCGGTGATGCCGTCGTCGGTGATGAGGACGTCGACGTCCTCCAGCGTGGCGTGCCTGGCGTGACTCTCACGGTCGAACTTGCTCGAGTCGACGAGGAACACCCGCTGCCGAGCGGCGGCGAGCATCTCCTGCTTGACCCTGGCTTCCTCGACGTCCGGCGTGGTGAGGCCGCGGCTGAACGACAGTGCGTTGGTGCCGAGGAAGGCCACGTCGACGTTGATCCCGGCGAGCGCGGCGACGGTCAGCGGCCCCACCCCGGCCATCGTCTCCCGTCGGACCCGGCCACCAAGGCCGACGGCGGCGATGCCGCGCTGCAGCAGTGTGGTCAGCACCGGTACGGCGTTGGTGTAGACGACGAGCTCGCGCGCGGCAGGCATCGACTCGGCCAGCCGCAACGTCGTGCTTCCCGCGTCGAGCAGGACCGTACCGCCGTCGGGCACGAAGCGCAGAGCATGCCGGGCGATGGCGAGCTTCTGCTCGGCCCGTTCGGTCCGCGAGGCGACATTCGGCTCTTCCTGCCTTCGCTGTCGGGGAATGGCGCCGCCGTGCACGCGCCGCAGTAGCTGACGCGCCTCCAGCTGGGCCAGGTCCTTGCGGACGCTCTCCGCGCTGACACCGAAGAGCACTGCCAGACGGGCGCTTTCGACGCGCTGCTCGATGTCGAGCAGGCGAAGTACCTCGGCTTGGCGTTCGTCGGCGAACCACGTCCGGTCCTGGTCGCCCGTCGTCATCGCGTGGCCAGATGATCGTCGGGGCCGATGGCACCGGTGGCCCGCGCTGCCAATACCGCCGCACCGAGTGCACCCGCCTCGTCGACCGCCGAGACCTCGAGGCGGTCGAACCGGGCCGTCTTCGCGCGCATGACCTCGCGGCTGTGCCGCCACCCGCCGGTGACGACCACGCGCGTGGCGCTCCCGACCACATCGTCCATCGCGCGGTGCAGCTCGAGCGCTTGGTCGGCGGCGGCCGCGACCACCGCCTTCCAGAGTTCGCCGGGCCCAACCCCGCCGGCGATCCCGCCGAGCGTCAGTGCGTCCGACCCGAGACCGCCGACCACGACGCGGCCATCGGGAGCGTGTTCGGCGGCAGCGTCGAGTGCCGCCAGTCCGTCGGGGCCGACGCCGAGCAGTTCGAGCACGCGGTTCTGCGCCAGGCCGCCTTCCGTGCCGCCGAGCAGGCTCCAGTGACCGGGCCGGATACTCGGGTCGGTGGTGATGCCCGCGGCAGCCAGTCGGCCGACGTCGGCGCGGCTCGGAACGCGAGGCACGGTGCGCACCAAAGCTTCCGCGGTGCCCGACGAATCCAGCTCGTCGCCGGACCCCACCGCGCGAGCACCCAGCGCGGACGCCTGATGGTCGTGGCCTGCCAGCACCAGCACTGCACCGTGCAGCAGCGGGCTGACCGAATCGGACGTCACCGTACCCACCGGTGCGCCTGCCTGGACGAGCGGCGGCATCAGCTCGCGACGGGCGCCGGACCAGGCCAGCGCATCGTCCCACCAATCGCACGTCGCGACGTCGAGCCAACCTGTGCGTCCCGCCAAGGACAGCTCGATCGCGATGTCGCCGCCGAGGCTGCGCACCACCCAGCCGCCCGCGTCGAACCGCAACGTGGCTGCGCGGCTGGCTGGTTCGTGATCCAGCAGCCAGCGGTGCTTGGTGAGCGCGAACTGGCCGCGCAGCGGCTTGCCCGCGATGCCGCCGAACGCCTCGGCGCCCAGCGCGTCCGCGAGGTCCGCGACCTGAGCGCCGTCGCGGTCGTCATGCCAGGCGATCACCGGTGCCAGTGGCCGCTCGTCGGCGTCGGTGAGCACGCCGGACTCCCCCATGCTGGTGACGCCGACTGCCCCTACGCGCACACCAGCAGCGTCGGCGGCCGCACTCAAAGCGTCGAAGGCGCTGCGCTGCAGCGCATCCGCGTCGATCTCGGTGCCACGCGCAGTGACGTTCCACGTGGTGGTGGCACGTCCGGTACCGAGCGCGGCGCCGTGCTCGTCGTACACCACGGCCTTGCTCGACGTCGTTCCGACGTCGAGGCCCGCGAACGCGGCCATTGGACTCCTGCTCTATTGCCCAGATTGGGGTTGCGTGGATATGGTTGCGTATTGTTGGAAACGCGTCAACCCCGCATCGAGCGAGCAGGAGCACCATGTCTCTGGTCACGACCGCCGAGCTGATTCGCGAGGCGCACCTGCGCGGGGGCGGGGTCGCGGCGTTCAACGTCATCACGCTCGAGCACGCCGAGGGCATCGTCGAGGGAAGCCGGCGGTCGGGCCGTCCCGTGATCCTGCAGGTGAGTGAGAACACCGTGAAGTTCCACGGCGGACAGATCCGTCCGCTGGCTGCCGCGCTCAACGCCCTTGCCGCCGAAGCGGATACCCAAGTCAGCCTGCATCTCGACCACGCCGAGAACGCGGACCTGTGGCACCGTGCCGCAGACGCCGGCTACTCGTCGGTGATGGTCGACTGTGGGTCGCTACCCCACGACCAGAACGTCGCCATCACCGCCGACGTCACCAAACAGCTGCACCAGCAAGGGCTTTCGGTCGAGGCCGAGCTCGGCTACGTCGGCGGCAAGGACACCCAGGTGACCAGTGCACACGCGCCGGGTGTGCGCACCGATCCGCAACAGGCCGCCGAGTTCGTCGCCGCGACGGGCATCGACGCGCTTGCGGTCGCGGTCGGCAGCTCGCACGCCATGACGACGCAGACGGCCGAACTCGACCTCGAGCTCGTCGCCGCGCTGCGCAATGCCGTGCCGGTGCCGCTGGTGCTGCACGGTTCCTCCGGCGTGCCCGACGACGTCATGCGCGCCGCCGTGCTGGCGGGCATCGTGAAGGTCAACGTCGGCACGGCGCTCAACGTGGCCTACACCGGCGCGCTGCGCGAAGCCCTGGCCGCCTCGACGAAAGTCGACCCGCGGGCGCCACTCGAGGCCGCCCGCGGGGCGGTCGCCGATACCGTCGCGAGACTTCTCGAGGTGGTCACCCCCTAGCGCGAGCAGACGCTAAACGCCCTTACTGGGCCCGATTCAGGGCATTTCACGTCTGCTCGGCGGGAGGAGGTGAGGCGGGTGAGGATCAGCAGCTCGACTTGTACGCCGCTGCACCGCCCTCGCCTTCGAGGTTGTCCTTCGTGATGATGGTGAACCCGGTCTGGACGTCCTTGGTGTTCTTGCCGCCGTCGAGCGCGGTCACGGCCTCGTCGATGCCGAATTTGCCGATGAGACTGGGCTCCTGGGCAACCAGCGCCTGGACGGTACCCTCCTTCAGCGCCTGGATCTGATTCGGGCCCGCATCGAAACCGACGATCTTCACCTGGCCGCTCTTGCCCGCCTGCTTGACGCCAGTGGCCGCGCCTTCGGCGGCGAACAGGTTGGCGGCGAAGACGCCGACGAGATCGGGGTCCTTCTGCAGCTGCGCACCCATGAGCTGGGCCGCGGTGGCCGGGTCGTCATGGCTGTACTGCACGCCGACGTAGGTGAACGCGGGGTCGGCCTTCACGGCGTCCTCGAAGCCCTTGGTGCGCGCATCGGTCGTCGAGATACCGGGATCGACGCCCATCACCATGACCTTGCCGCCCTCGGGATGCAACTTCTTGATGGCGTCGAACGCCGCCTTGCCGCCGCCGAGGTTGTCGCTGGCGATCGCCGACACCGCGAAGGACGGGTCGTTCGTGGTGGTGTCGACGAGCACGACCTTGATGCCGGCCGCGGCCGCCTGCTGGAGCGGCTGCTGCATGGCCTGCACGTCGGTGGGAGCGACCAACAGTGCGTCCGGTTTGCCCGCGACGATCGAGTCGACGATCGGCTTCTGCAGTGTCGGGTCGAACTTCTGCGGGCCCTGAGTGTTCACCGTGACGCCGAGCTTGGCCGCCTCCTCCTGCGCACCGCACTGCATCGTGATGTAGAACTGATCGCCAGCAACGCCCTGCAGGAACTGAATGTTGTAGTCCTTGCTGGCCTTTGCAGGCGCGGTCACGGTGGTGGCCGCCGCCGCGGACGTACCAGGGGCGCCGCTCGACGTCTCACCGGTGCCGCTCGACTGCGGCTTCGACGACGTGCACGCCGGGAGGGTGAGCACTACCGCTCCCAATGCTCCCGCGACGAGCATCACGCGCTTACGGTTCACTGGCGTTCCTTTCATTGGGCCCATCACTGGGAGCCTCTTCGTTTGAAGAGGTTTCGTGTTCGCGCACTGCGCATGGCCGCCGCGCGCCTGGTTTGGTCGACGTACACGGCGACGATGAGCACCGAGCCGACCGCGACGCCCTGCCAGAACGGCTGGACGCCGATGATGACGAACCCCGACTGCAGTACGGCCGGGATGAACAGGCCGACGACGGTGCCGAAGATCGTCCCGTAGCCGCCGAAGATGGACGTGCCGCCGATGACCACTGCGGCGATGACGTTGAGGTTCGTCAGCGACTGCCCGGCGATGGTCGTGGTTCCGTACTGTGCCAGCGAGAGCAGCGCCCCAACGCCGGCAAGGGTTCCCGCCAGCGCGTACACGCACACCAGGTGCCGCGTGACCTTGATGCCGGTGCGCCGTGCGGCTTCCTCGTTGGAACCGATGGCGTAGGTGTATAGGCCGAACTTGGTCTTGTGCAGCAGGATTCCGCCGACGATCAAGACGATCAACGCCACGAAGGGCAGGCCGGGAATGCCCAAGATCTTGGTGTAGGCGCTGAAGTCGGTCAGTTCCTCTGGCACCGAACGGATGTCGATGCCGCCGGTGATCACCTGCGCCAGACCCAACGCGATCGAGAGCGTGCCGAGGGTGACGATCAGCGCGGGCACCTTCGCCCTTGCGACCAGGAAGCCGTTGAACGTGCCCCACGCCATGCCGCTGACGACGGCGGCGACCAATCCCACGGCGGCAACGCCAATTCCGGTGCCGCCCATCGCCGCCATCACCTTGGCTGCGATCACGGAGGAGAACACCAGGACCGAACCCACCGACAGGTCGATGCCCGAGGTGATGATGACGAACGTCATCCCGACGCCGAGCACGGCCCACACCGCGACGTTCTGCGAGATCAGCGAGAAGTTGCCCGTCGACAGGAAGCGGTCGCCCGCGATGACGGTGAAGAACAGGCAAATGACGACGAGGACTCCGAGGATCCACACCGCCTGCAGTCCGAGCGCTCGCTTGAGCAGCGACTGCGTTGGATCGACGTCGTCGCCTCCGCCGCTGACGACGGCCGATTCATTCGCGACTGTGCTCGTCTTCGGGGTGCTCACGCTGCGCCCTCCCTCGTGTCCAGTGCGCCCGTCATGGCGCCCACCAATGTCTCCACGGACGTATCGGATCCGCGATAGGTCGCGACGCGTCTGCCGAGGCGCAGCACCTGAATGCGGTCGCACACCTCGAGCACGTGTGGCATCGAGTGGCTGATCAGTACGACCGCAATGCCCTTGTCCCGCACGCGCTTTATCGACTCGAGCACGTTCTTGGTCTGCACTACCCCGAGCGCGGCTGTCGGCTCGTCGAGGATGACCACCTTGTCGGCCCATGCGATCGCCCGCGCGATGGCGATGCCCTGCCGCTGCCCGCCCGACATCGACCCGACGGGCGAGGTCAGTGATCGCACCGTCGCACCGAGTTGCTTGAACGACGCTGCTGCCTGGCGGCGCATCTCCTTGTCGTCCATGAAGCCGAGCTTGCCGAGGATGCCCTTGCGCGCGATCTCCCTGCCCAGGAACACGTTCTGCACCGGATCGAGGTGCGGCGCGAGCGCCAGATCCTGGTACACCACCTCGATTCCGAGGTCGTTGGCCTGCCGTGGGCTGGTCAGCCGGACCGGCTTACCATCGAAGTGGATGTCGCCCTCGTCGAGCTCCAGGCTTCCCGACAGTGCCTTGATGAGTGTCGACTTGCCCGCGCCGTTGTCACCGATCAGCCCGACGACTTCGCCTGCGTTGACGTCGAAGTCGGCGCCGTCCAGTGCGCGGACGTGGCCGAAGCTACGTGAGATACCCCGCGCCTCGAGCAATGCGGTCATGCTGCCCCTTCCCGTTCGGTGCTGTTCGCCACGCGCTGCGGTGGCCACGTGGTGCCCGGTCTGCAGACCAGCAGCCGGGCATCGCCGTCGACGTACCAGTCACCGGAACCCGCTGGCACGACGAGGGTCTGACCCTTCGCGACGTCGAGCGCTCGGCTGCGCGAGTCCGACAGCGTCCCGGTTCCGGCGAGCACCACCGCGATGGCGAATCCGGCGGGTACGTCGACGCCCGACGTCAGCAGCTCCATGCGGAAGAACGGCGCGGCCCCCTCGGGCAGTACCTCGACGAGGCCCGCGACGTGCGCGGCGGTGTGCCGGGTCAGCGCGGCGACGTCGGGCAACGCGGCGGTGTCGACTACCGAGAGCGCCACGTCCCTCGGGAGGCCGAGGAAGACCTCGTCGTCGGAGGCCGTGGTGTTGGTGCGCTCCAACAGGATTGACTGATCGGTGGGCTCTTGGGCTTCGACCAGCAGAATGCCTGACCCGATCGCGTGCGGTGTGCCGCCGGGTACCAGGACACCGTCGCCCGGTCGGACCGGGATCCGGTGCATGAGCGCGAGCATCGCCTCGGCGTCCTGCGCGTCGACGAGCGCCGACACGCGATCGGGGTCGACGTCTTCACGCCAGCCAACCCAGACGGCGGCATCCGCGTCGGCCTCGAGGACGAACCACGCCTCGGTCTTGCCGTAGGCGCAGCCGAGGTGCCTTGACGCGTACGTGCGGGTGGGATGCACGTGCACGGGCAGACGCTGCCCGGCATCCAGCAGCTTCACCAACACGCCCGTGTCGCCAGGCTCTCCGTCGTCGCGGCCTAGCCAGTCGCGTGGATCGGCGAGCACCGCGTCGCGCAGCAGCGTGCCGTCTTCGAGCCGTGCGGGTCCCAGGGTCGGCTCGCCGTAGCGGGCGACCGTGGCGCCCACCCACTCCTCGGGCGAACGGTCGCCGACCGGCGGCAGGCCGCGCCATGCTGCCAGAGCGGGCCCGCCCGCGTACCAGTGCGGTACGACGTTGGGCGGCAGGAGCTGTGGTTGCACGATCACCTCTCTGTGATGGTCCAATCGATCTGGTCTAGGCGACGATGACGACCTTGTGGGCGGTCGGGTCGGCGCGCAGGGCTTCCAACGCTTGTCCGTAGTCGTCAAGCCCGAACCGGTGGGTGACGATGCCGTCGGTGCGCACCCGGCCGCCACGGAGGGCGTCGATGGCCGCACCGAACGACGTCATCTCGGCGAAGGATCCCTTGATCGTGATCTCGCGCCGGAACACGTCGAACGGATGGAATCGAACGAGATCGCTCTCCCTGGTGACGCCGTAGATCAGAACCGTGCCGCCGCGTCGGGTCAGCGGTACGCAAATGTCGCCAACTGTCGGCGAGCCGGTGGCCTCCACGACCGCGTCGTACCCGTCGCCGTGCGGTGAGACCTCAAGCAGCGCAGCGATGTTGGCATCGGGGTCGTCCCGCGAGATTCGCACCACCTGGTCAACGCCCAATCGGGACGCTGTGTCGAGCTTGAATTGGCTCGGGGCCGCGACCGTCACCGAGGAGGCGCCGCCGGATGCGATGAGCTGGGCCAACAGCAGCCCGGTCGGTCCCGCGCCGAGCACCAGCGCGCTGCCGCCGGGACGCATCTGCAGCGACTCGAGCCCGTGCATGGCACACGACGTCGGTTCGCTGAACACCGCTGTGTCAGCAGGTATCCCCTCCGTCGAGAACACCAACCTGTGATCGGCGACGGCGTACTCGGCGAAGAATCCCTGGAAGTTGCTGCCGTAACCCAACATGTCGGCGCACTGCCCAAGCCGGCCGGCCAGGCAGTAGACGCACTGGCCGCAGTACACGTTCGGGTTCACGGTGACCTGCTCGCCGATCCGAAACCGGTCTATGCCGTCACCGAGCTGATCGACCACGCCAACCACCTCGTGGCCGGGGATCAACGGGAACACCGCGCCGAATTCGCCCTCGTGGATGTGCAGGTCCGTTCCGCAGACACCGACCTGGCCGACCCTGATGCGCACCTGCCCCGGTGCAGCCTGGGGCGTGGGGACGTCGGTCACCGACCACGTCTTGGCGGCGTCGTAGTACACGGCCTTCATGTGCCCCGTTTCGTCCTCTGCGTCGAGTCCTGGGTTCATCGAGTGCGCTCCTGTTACCTGGGTCACTCTGGATCGGGACAGTACGCCAACTCCGCGCGTATGTCACCGGTGTCAGAAAAATGGACACAGAATCTGACATCGGTGACATACTGACCGCCGACCCGAGGCGAGGAGGGAATCGTCGATGGCCACGATGCGCGAAGTCGCACTGCGGGCAGGCGTGAGCGCCAAGACGGTTTCGCGCGTCGTCAACAACGACCGCTACGTCTCCACGGACGTCCGCGAACGCGTCGAGCGGGCCATCGAAGAACTCCGGTACGTGCCCAACATGCTCGCCGTGACGTTCCGCACCGGCCGCGACGCCGCGATCGGCGTTGCCGTACCTGGCGTCGCAGATCCGTTCTTCGCCAGCATCATTGACGCCGTCGAGCGCGAAGCCAGCCAGCGCGGCGTCGCGGTCATCGTGACGAGCGTCGGCTGGGAACCGTCGCACGAGCAGCGGTCCATCGAAGCCGTCCTGCACCGGCGGGTGGCGGGCATGATCATCTGCCCGGTCGGCCCCGACATGTCGTTCCTGCGTACGTGGCAGGCGGCCACGCCGCTGGTGTTCGTCGACCGCGTGCCCGGTCGGTTGACCGCCGATGCCGTCGTCCAGGACGACGTCGGTGGCGGCCGAGAGGCCACCAGGCACCTGATCTCGCACGGACACCGGCGCATCGCGTTCGCGGGCGACGAGGCCGTGACCGGTATGTTGCGCTTGCAGGGGTGCCAGCAGGCGCTGGCCGAAGCTGGCCTTACGCAGCGCAGCGACCTCGTACACCTCGGCGCCGTCGACGTCCCCACCGTGACGGCGGCGATGCGCCGCATGCTCGACGCCCCCGATCCGCCGACGGCGGTGTTCTCGTCGAACGCTCGTTGCACCGTCTCGTTGGTATCGGCACTGCAGGTGCTGCGCCGCAAGGACATTGGCGTCGTGGGCTTCGGCGACTTCCCCACTGCCGCCGCGCTCAACCCCGCGGTCACCGTGATCCATCAGGACGGTGACGCGATGGGCCGCTTCGCGGCGGACCGGCTGTTCACCCGACTCGACCAGCCCACGCGGCGGCTACGGCGGCGCACCGTCCTGCCTGTGTCTCTGGTGACACGCACGTCGTGCGCGATGCCCGGCGAGAAGGTGCACGCCGGACACGGCGAGGTCGTCGACGGCGTCGGCGCATGACCCCGCTGCCGGTGGTGCTGATCTCCGGCGCGCCGGCATCCGGCAAGACCACGCTGTCGCATCTGATCGCACGTGAGCTGGGTGCGGCAGTCATCGACCAGGACGTCGCAACGGCTCCCCTCGTGGACGTCGTGCGGCGCCTGGCTGACGTCGACGACCTCGACGATCCGCGACTGGCCGGGCTGACAAGGGATGCGCGCTATCGCGTGGTGCTGGACCTCGCCGCCGACAACCTCGCCGCGGGGGTGCCGGTGGTGCTGGTCGCCCCGTTCACCGCCGAGCGCACTCAACCGGCGGCCTGGGCCGCGACCAACGATCGGCTGGTGGCCGCGGGCGGCGCGCCGATGCTGGTGTGGTTGCGCCTCGAACCCGCCGAAATGTTGCGCAGGCTCCGTGCGCGCGCTGCCGAAAGGGACGCTCCCAAACTCGCCGACGAGGCCGCCTACCTCTCCGGTCCGGCGGCGATCGCGTGCAGGGAGCCGGTGGTGCCCCATCTCGCTCTCGACGCCACCCTGCCCCCTGCTGAGCTGGCTCGCGTCGTCGTTGGCGCACTCTCCAACTAAGTCTTGCCATCGATGGCACAATCCGACAGACTGGGGTTGTGCCATCGATGGCACAGCCTCGGACCTGGAGTGGGAGTGGTGGTGGACAAGAGCATCTTGCGCGACGTCGCCGCGGCAGCCGGGGTCAGCCTGCGCACGGCGTCCCGCGTGCTCAACGAGGACCCGAAGGTGGCGGTCGACACGCGCGCGCGCGTGCAGCAGGTGATGCGCGACCTGAAGTACACCCCCGACTCGATGGCGCGTTCACTGCGCGCAGGCACCGACACCGCCGTGGCCATGGTCGTCGAGTCGATCGCCGACCCGTTCTTCTCCGCGATGGTCGAAGCCGTCGAGCGGGCCCCGTCGAACAGCGGTAAGTCGGTGCTCGTCGCCTCGACGCATGGGGACGCCGCCCGTGAACGCGACGTCGTCGGGCAGATGCTGTCGCGCCGGGTCTCCGGTCTCTTGTTGGCTCCCACCGCGGGCGACCACTCCTGGCTGCGCACGGACACACCGCTGGTGCTGGTCGACCGCGCCGCGCCTGGGCTCGATGCCGACGTCGTCGGCATCGACGACGAAGCCGCTGCGGCTGAAGCCGTCGACCACCTCGTCGCGCACGGTCACGGCCGGATCGCGTACGTCAGCGACCACCCTCTGGTGCCGACGTCCCGGGCCCGGCTGGCCGGGTACCGCCGCGCCATGGCGGCACACGGCCTCGAAATAGACCCGCAGCTCGTCCACGCCGAGTGCCCCGATCCGTCATCGGCGGCCGAGGCGACCCGAAATCTGTTGGCCGCCAACACTCCCCCGACCGCGCTGCTGAGCGCAGCGACGCGCTGCTCGCTCGGCGTCGTGCCGACTCTGCACGCCATCGACCGAGCCGATGTCGCGCTGGTCTGCTTCGGCGACTTCGCCATGGCCGACCTCCTGCAGCCGGGGATTACGGTCGTCGACCATTCGGCCGAGGCCGTCGGTGCGGCGGCTGCCACCCGACTCGCCGAGCGGATCGCCCAACCCGGCCTGCCCACGTCGACACTGCACGTGCCCGTTCGGCTGATCCCGCGCGGCTCAGGAGAGCAGCGGCCGTGATCGCGCGCGACGCGGTGGTGGGTGTCGACCTTGGCACGACGATGTCGAAGGCGTTGTTGCGCACACCAGATGGCGAACGGCTTGCCTTGGTCGAGACGCGCACGCCGTGGACGACGACACAGGACGGCGGAACCGAACTCGACGCCGAGTGCTTCGTCGAGCTCACCGTTGACCTGCTGCGCCGCGCCTACGAGCAGGCCAGCGCCGGTGCGCCGCTGCGCGTATCGGCGATCGCCGTGGCGGGGTTGGCCGAAAGCGGTGTACTACTCGACGGGGCAGGCAACCCGCGGACACCGGTGGTCGCGTGGTTCGATCGCCGCGGCGCCCGCCAGATCGAGTCGATGGCCTTGCGCGACGGGAACTTCGGCTCGGCGTTCGTGCGCAGGACCGGGCTCCCCCTTGACTGCCAAGCCAGCGTCGCGAAGCTCTTGTGGTTCGTCGACGACGGCCTCGAGCTGACGTCCGCGCACCGCTGGCTCAGCGTGCCCGAGTACGTCGTGCATCGGCTCGGCGGCGAGCTGGTGCACGAGCCGTCGTTGGCCTCTCGAACCGGCCTGCTCGACCAGGCGACCGGCGCACCATGGACCGAAGGCGCCGCCTACCTCGGCCTGCCGCCGACGCTGCTACCCGCCCGTCAGCCGTACGGTGAGCGCGTTGGCATGCTGGCGCACAACGGATTACCGACTGGGCTGCAGGGTGCCGCGCTGGTCGTCGGCGGGCACGACCACGCCGTGGCGGCCATCGGCGTCGGCGCCACCGGCCCCGACGAATTGTTCAACTCCACGGGCACCGCCGACGTCGTCGTGCGGTCGCTACCCGGTGTGCTGACCGACGACCAGCGCGAACGCCTCGTCGGCAACGGCATCTCGGTCGGGATGCACGTACTGCCGGGCACCAGTGCGCTCATCGGCGGCGTCCGCGGTGGTCTCCTGCTGCGCAGGGTGCTCGCACTGCTGGGGATGGCCACCGCGGCAGACCGCGATGCACTCGACGACGCCGCGCTGGTCGTCGGGTCGCTGCCAGCAGGCCTCGACGTCTCGGGCGCCGGTCCGACGGGTGACGACGTGGTCCTGCGGGTGCGCGACGGTGCCGATCCCGCCACCATCTGGGCCGCGGCCACGCGCTACACCGCACGCGAGACCAAGGCCCTGCTCGACCTGATGGAAGCCGTCGTCGGCCCCCACTCACGGGCGGTCGCCAGCGGCGGCTGGACCCGAATGGCCAGCGTGCGGACGGCCAAGTCCGCGGTGATCGACCACTTGACGTTCTCGGAGCCAACCGAGCCCGGCGTTGCCGGAGCCGCCCTGCTGGCCCAACGGGCCATCGTCCCAAGCCCCGTCTAGAAGGAGCGACATGTCCACCCAGTCCACCACCCAACCCGTCCGCACACTTGCCGACATCGCCGCCGACGGCGTGTTCTCGATCATCGCCATGGATCAGCGGAACACGTTGCGCCGCATGTTCAGTGCGGTCGGCATCGAAGCCTCCGACGAGGACTTGGTGACGGCGAAGACCGACGTCGCGCGCGTCCTCACCCCGCTGGCCACCGGCATCCTGTTCGACCCGACCTACGGCGTCCCCGCCGTCACCGGCACCGGTGCGCTCGCCGAGTCATGCGGTCTGCTGGTGGCTTCCGAGCCCGCCGAACGCGGCAAGTTCGGCGGGGAGCCGATCACGCGGCGCGACCCAGAGCTGGACTCGCAGTGGGTATTGGCGCAGGGCGGGGACGCGAACAAGTTCTTCGCGCAGTTGCGCGTCGATCGTCCCGCCCCCGCCGCGGGCGAGCCCGATCTCGTCGAGCAGTGTCTGCAGGCAGTCCGCGACGTCGTCGAGGACTGCAAGCAGGTCGGCATCCCATCGGTGATCGAGAACCTGGTGTATCCGCTCGATGGCGAGGATCTGTCGGGAAGGCACCGCGAGGACGCCGTCATCGAGGCAGCACGCGCACTCAACGAGATCGACTGCGACCTACTGAAACTCGAGTACCCCGGCTCCCCGGAAGGCTGCCGCAGGCTCGCCGCGGTACTCGACAGGCCGTGGGCGGTGCTGTCGGCGGGCGTCCCGTTCGACGACTTCACGAAGGTGCTGCAGATCGCCTTCGACGAGGGCGGGGCCTCGGGATTCATCGCGGGCCGCTCGGTGTGGCGCGAGTCGCTGCAACTGTCGGGTCCCGAACGCGAGCAGTTCCTGGTCGACGTCGCACGGCCGCGGCTCGAGCGGCTCATCGCGGTCGCCGCCGACCGTGCCCGTCCGTGGACCGAGTTCGCGGAACGGTAAATCGCCGGGTCAGCGCCGGTGGTCTCGCACGGCTGCCGCACCTGACTCGTCACCGACATCCCGAAGTCCCTCGATCACCCCGTCGATGTCGGCGTCCGGTCGGTTCTGGCTCAGCTTGAACTTCGCCTCGACGCTGGTGATCGCGATCTCCACACCTACGATCGCCCGCAGCTGCCCGAGGAAGTACTTCTCCGGTGCGTCGTCTACCGACCACGGCGACGGCCTGCCCGCCTCGTGCAGGTCGGTGAGACGTCGCACCAGGCCGGCGAGCCAGTCGACGTCGTCGTGGATCGACAGCGCGCCGCGCACGTGGGCCGTCACGTAGTTCCAGGTCGGCACGACCCGCCCATGCTCGGACTTCGACGGGTACCACGACGGGCTGATGTAACTGTCGGGCCCGCGGACGATGATGAGCGCTTCACCGACGACCGGCTGCTTCCAGTGATCGTTGTTGCGCGCGAAGTGCCCGAGCAGCTTGCGGTGCTCGCGGTCGTACAGGAACGGCAGCATCGTGGCTCGCAGCCCGTCTGGGGTGACCGTGATCAGATCGGCTGCGCCCTGATGGGTGAGCAACTCGTCGACCGCCGCCTCGTCGGCAGCAAAGTGGGATGGGACGTACATGTGGAGATTATCTCCCCTCCCCGAGTGGTTCGAGGGCGCCGATATCTGTGGTTGAGTTCGAGTACGGCATGCAAGTGCCGCTACAAGAGGATACGAAGCGATGAGCGAGCTCGGTATCGGCGTCATCGGTCTTGGCGGCTTCGGGCTGTTTGCGCTGCAGCAGTTCGTGCAGGTTCCCGGGGTGCGGCTGGCAGGCATGGCAGGCACGGCGCGACCTGCCGCCGTGGCTGCAGCACAGCGCTACGGGCTCGAGGACGTCGTCGACGTCGATCGCCTACTGGGGTTACCCAACCTCGATCTGGTGTACATCGCTACGCCGCCGTTCCTGCACTTCGAACAATCCAAGATGGCACTGTTGGCCGGCAAACACGTCATCTGTGAGAAACCGCTAGCGCTCACGGTCGCGCAAGCCGACGAACTGGTTGGGATTGCGCAGCGCGAGGACCGATTGCTCGTCGCGAACCTGATGCAGCGGTACAACCCGTTGTTCGACGTCGTCGGACAGCTCATCTATCGCGGGCCGCTCGGCGAACTGCTGCACGGCTACTTCGAGAACTACGCCTCCGACGAGAATCTTCCGCCGGAGCACTGGTTTTGGGATCGCCAGAAGAGCGGTGGAATCTTCATCGAGCACGGCGTGCACTTCTTCGACATGCTGACGGGCTGGTTGGGCGCTGGCGTAGTCGTCTCCGCGCAGGCCAGTCGCAGAACCGACGGCTGCGAGGACCAGGTGCACTGTACGGTGCGCTACCCCGGCGGCGCGTATTTCAACTTCTATCACGGCTTTCACCAGCCGGCCCGGATGGATCGTCAGGAGCTTCGGCTGGTATTCGAACGCGGCGACGTGACCTTGCACGGTTGGGTGCCGACGAGCGTCCGCATTCATGCAGTGGCCAACGAGTCACAGACGCGGGAGCTGAGCGAGCTCTTTCCCGGTGCGCGGATCGACGTGCTGACGACTTACAGCGCGCGCGATCGTGCGTTCCATTCGCACGGACGTCAACACGACGGCTATCAACAGTTCGAGCTGGACTGGGATGGCCCGCACAAGATGCCGCTCTACTGCGAACTGCTGCGTCGCATGATGACCGATCAGGCGGCGTGGATTCGCGATCGCGGGCACCGTCGAAAGGTCAACGAGCAGAACGGCCGTGACTCCGTCGCGATGGCGTGTGTGGCCGATGCGCTGGCGCGCCTCAGCCCTTGAGCAAAGGCTGCACTTCGGAGCCGATGAACGTCGCGAACGATGCGACGTCGGTTGCGGCATCGGACGGCGGTTGCAACACGACGGTGTCGGCGCCTGCGGACACCCATCGGCGGGCAGCAGTGGCGATCTCGGCTGCGGTACCGAACGCAGCCAGGTCCGCAGCCCACTCGAACTCCTGCTGTTCTACCTCGCGCCTGGCGACTGCCCCGGCGTCGGGCCCCGTCGCGCACACGACGTAGACGGTGACCGAATGCGGGCCGGGTGTGGCGCGTCGCGCCAGCCCGGAGTTGACGTGTACCAGCGACTCTCGCAGGCCGTCGGGTGATGTGCCGCTGGAGATGATGGTCCCGGTGGCCAGCTCGCCGCTCAGTTCCAGGGTCCGCGGGCCGGTCGCCGCGGCGAGCAACTCGGTGCTCGACTCCGGCGGCCACTCGAGTCGGACGTCGGTCAGCGATACGTATCTGCCTGCGTGGGTGACGGTTTCGCCGCGCAGCAGCGCGGTCAGGCAGACGAGGTACTCACGCAGATACGTCATCGGTGACGCGACCTTCACGCCGATCTGGCGCATCCAGTCCTGGACCCCGTGTCCGACGCCGATGCGGACCCGGCCGGGAAAGGCGCGCTCCAGCGTGGCGATCTCCATGGCGGTGATCGCTACGTTGCGCATCGGGACGGGCAAGACGCCGACGCCGACCGCCATGCGATCACTGTTGGCAAGGGCGATCGCGGCCGTGGAGATCCCTCCGGTCGCGAAACAGTCCTCCCACAACCACATCTCGTCGAGGCCCGAGGCGTCGGCGGCACGTGCGGCGGCGCCGAGTCGCTCGGGTGCGTACTGGGGCCGGAAGACACAACCGACCCGTGGCGATGACGTCGGTTCGCTCATCGGCCGGGAAGCCGCTCGACGATCTCCTGCAGCGTCCAGGTGTTGCCATCCGGGTCGCTGAACGAGGCGAACGACGCATAACTGCCGCGCTTCGGGTCGGGGCCCGGTGCACGACCTTCGGTCCCCGCGCGGTGGAACACGCCACCGACGTCGTGGTAGACCTCGCTGATGTCGACGCCGAGGCCGGCGAGCTCGGCTCTTGCCGCCTCGATGTCGGTGACGACGAGATGGAGGCCGTCGACGGAACCCGGTGCGGCCGTGCTGACTCCGGTGCCGAAGATGATCGAACACGGCGATCCTGGAGGGGTCAGCTGAATCACTCGGAAGTCATCGCCGGTGGCGAAGTCGGCATCGAGACGCCACCCCAGCGCCACGTAGAAATCCTTGGCCCGGTCCACGTCGGAAACGGGCAGCACGATGACCTCGAGTCTGAGCTCCATGGCGTCGACGCTACGCGATCGCATCGCTGCGTTGTGAGGAGGAGCAGCCTTGGCTGAAACCATTCCGACGACCAAGGATCGCCCGTGCGCGGGTTGCCAGCCTTAGCACTTCAAGTGCGGGCCGGACCAATGCATTCGAGCAACTCTTCGAGCGCGACGTCGAAGTCGTCGACCAGTCGCCACAGGTCGGGCAACAGCTCCGGACAGGAGATGACGCCGACGTTCAGCTTTCCGTTCAGCGACATCACCGTGACGTTCAGCCCGCAGCCGTGGAACAGCGGGCCTAGCGGATACATTGCCTCGACTTCACAGCCCAAGAAGTAGAGCTGTGCTTGCGGGCCCGGCACGTTCGAAACGATGAGGTTGTGAACCGGGTGGCCGATGAGCGGCGAGTCGGCGACAAGCTGAAAAACCGAGCCGAACACCGCCCGGGCGGCCAGTTGGGCCCAGTCCTGCAACAGTGTCGGACTGATGACCGAGCTGTGATTCTTGGCTGCGGCGTCGGCCCGCGCGATCGCACGTAGTCTATCCGCGGGGTCAGCGATGTGTGTCTCCAGGCTGCAGAACATGCCAGACAACTGATTGTGACCTGGGCGGTCGGACTTCTCGTGCACCGATACCGGCACCATCGCCACCAGTGACCGGGTGGGCAGCTCGGCGTGATCGCTCAAGAACCACCGCAGCACCGACGCGCACAACGCCATCACCACGTCGTTGACCGTCACCTCGAACCGGTCCTTGACCTTCTTGATGTCGTCGAGGTCCAGCTGCGCCAACGCGACGTTGCGGTCTGCGGTGACCGATGCGTTGAACCGCGTCGGCGGGCCCGCGAACGGCGCCGCCATGGTCAGGCCACCACGCGCGCGCCGCAGCGTCTTTGCGATCGTCGCAACGGTCGTCGGCAACACAGTGGCCAGCTGCCACGGACGAACTGCGAACCGCACCAGTCCGCCCGCCGCGATCCGCAGCGTGCCGGCGCTCCCAGCGCCCTCCACCGGCTCCGGCGGCGGCACGTCGGGTTCGGCGCTGCACAGCTGCGACAGCAGACTGGCGCCGCTCACCCCGTCCACGGCAGCATGATGCACCTTGGTCATCACCGCCAACACCCCGCCGGCGCACGGGTCCGTGTCAGCGACGCCCTCGATCACCCACATCTCCCACAGCGGTCTGCTGCGATCCAGCGGCGCGGTCGCGAGGTGTCCGCATACCTCGGCCAATTCCCGACGTCCTCCTGGCGACGGCAGCCCGATGCGCAGCAGATGACGATCGAGGTCGAACTCGTCGTCCTCGACCCAGACCGGGTAGTCCAGATTGAGCTGGCTGTCGGCGAGCTTTGCCCGGAACTCAGGGATCGCCGCGATCCTTGAGGCCAGCTCGTCACGTAGGTGATCAAAGGTGTAGCCACCGGGCACCGTGGAGGTGTCCAGCTCGAGGATCGAGCACACATGCAGCGGCTGGGTGGGGCTTTCGATGTACAGGAAACTCGCGTCAAGGCCGCTGAGCCTTTCCATACGCCGATGCTAGGCGCATTGACCACGCGTCGAAACCCGTTGCACCGAACTACAACACGGTGAGCTACTGCTGCGCCGCCGGTGTCAGCACACTGAACATCGCCCCCTGCGGGTCCACCAAGACCGAGGATCGCCCAACCGTTGGGATGTCGAACGGCTCGACGGCGACCTGCCCGCCCGCGGCGCTCGCCTGCGCCGCCGTGGCGTCGGTGTCCGGCACCGCGAAGTACACATGCCAGTGGTTCGGCACACCGGGCATCGGCGGTTCCATGCAGCCGCCGACTTCCGTGTCCCCGACCTTGAGCAGGTGGTACGTCTGCCCCGGGCCCATCTCCATCGTCGCGGTTCCCACGCCGAGTACGGCCTCATAGAACGCCAGCGCCGACTCGGGCTTTTCGGTGATCAATTCATTCCAGATGAGCGCCCCCGGTTCGTTGACCAGCGTCGCGCCGATGTGCTGATTGGCCTGCCACAGGCCGACCACCGCGCCGGTCGGATCGGCAACGAACGCCATCGTGCCGGCATCGCCGACGGCCATCGGCTGCATGAACACCTGCCCACCCGCGGGGCCGACCTTCTCGACCGTCGAAGCGATGTCGTCCACCGCGATGTACGTGTTCCACATCGGTGGCATGCCCTCCGGCGCCCCCGGGGCCATCGGCGCGATCGCCGCGACGGTTTCGCCGTTCAGCAGTGCCATGGAGTACGTGCCGCCCTGCGGCATCGGCCGGTCGTCGTAACTCCAGCCCAACAGCGACGCGTAGAAGTCCTTGCCCGCGGCCTGGTCGGTGGTCTGCAGGTCGACCCAGCTCGGTGTGCCCTGCTCGTACTCGGTTTTCTTTGGCATGACAGACCTTTCGTTAGTTGGCGGATGTTTGGACAACGGCCGGTTGCCGACCGGTGAACGCGATGAGCCGGCCGAAGGCGTCGATGTCGGCCGATGCCGTGACGGGATCCGCGAATCTCCCGGGACGCAGCTGCGGGGTGATGATCTTGGCGACCAGGCCCTGCACGTAGTCGCACACCGTCTCGGAGACGACAACACGACGATCGGTAGCCATTGCGAAATCCCAAGCGTGGACTAAGAATTCGACGGACAGGATCCCGACTGCAGCCGTGGCAGGCAGCTGAGTCGACGCCAACTCGACCGTACCCTCCACGCCTTTGCGACGCCAGGCCTCAAGCACCGCCTCGGCCGCCTCGGCCACCTGGGTTTCCAGTGCGGCGTCCAGATCGCGCTGAGGCATCTGCGCACCCGCGGCCGTACCGATCCTCGTCATCCCGGTCAGCAGATGGTCGGCCAGCTGCGCCACGGTGTACTCACTGCACGGCGTCTGCCTGGCCAGATCGGAGGAATCCAGCCCAACTAGGACGTTTTGCAGCACCGCCAATGTCGCCTCGGCGCACAGCAATTCGTCGAGTGGGTCGGGTGCCGCCGCCCATTCGTCGGGTCCCGCGTCGCCGTCCCGGCCCGCGGCCACCAACCTGTCCATGAAGTGGTTCCACCCCACCGCGTGGTGCGCGGCCTGTTCGTCGGTCAACCCTTCGTGCACCAGTCGCACCTCGGTGCCTGCGTCGACCGGCGTCAGCGTGACCGTCACCGTCGACGCACCCGGCGGCAGATCGGCGTCTTCTTCCCACCCGAACGTGTACACCACGCGCTTGCCCGGGTCCACCTCGACGATGGTGCCCGCCGCGTGGTGTCCCGGCGTCACGGTCCATCGGTATCCGCCTCCGGCGCGCAGGTCGACCCGCGCGGCGACGGTCATCCAGCGCCGCAGCCGGTCCGGCTGGGTGACGAGGTCGAATGTCGCATCCGGATCAAGCGGCACAACCACAGATTTGTCAAACGTCATGGCGGAGTCTCCTTTTGGAGTTGGTTGGCGTCGGCAACGAGGCGATCGAGCTCGTCGCTCCAGAACGAATCGAACAGCGCGCGGAGCTGCTGCACCCCGCGCTCGTCGAGCCGGTAATACCTCTCCCGGCCCTGCTTGCGGGCGGTGACCAGTCCGACTTCGGCGAGGATCCCCAGATGCTGCGATATCGCCGAGCGGGTGACGGAAAACTGCGATGTGAGTTGGGTGACGGTGAGCTCGCCCGCTGCCAGAAGCTGCAACAGCCGGCGCCGCGTCGGCTCCGCTGCGACCTCCAGCATGTCGGGCACACGTCAATACGTTAGCCATCGCTAACGTATTGGTCAACGGTCAGATCGCCGGGCCAGCGTTGGAGTCAATCGGCAGCTGGCCGCGAGTAGACCACCCGCGTGCGGAACACGATGTCCTGCAACGATTGTCGCCGTCGATCGATGATGACCCACAGCAAGCCGATCGGGAACAGCACGCAACCGATCGCCCGCAACAATGCAATGAGTGGACGTACTCGCCGCGACCGCCGCCCGACCACCCGCAGGCCCATCGTCACCGCACCCGCGGTCGATCCCGAGACCGCCCAGCATCCCGTGAGGTACAGCACCGCCACGCCAAACGTGACGACCGTGGAGAACACCGCGTTCAGCGACGGCAGGCTGAAGGCCGCGGGCGAATACACGAGCCGCACCAAGATCAGGCCGCAGTACAGCGCGCTCATGATCAGCAGAACGACCACTAG
>Ga0105239_10002025_pt1 | contig 26305 bp, 30 predicted proteins | sample KBSC44metaG_FD_92761 | JGI IMG/M metagenome (GOLD analysis project Ga0105239, IMG submission 92761) | Corn rhizosphere microbial communities from Kellogg Biological Station, Michigan, USA - KBS C4-4 metaG | ecosystem: Host-associated > Plants > Roots > Rhizosphere > Soil | place: Michigan, USA...
CCGGACGGAGATCCCGAACGGAGGACCGAGAGGAGCGGACATGACGGATCTGAGCGGGAGGACGATCGCGTTCCTGGTGGCGAACGAGGGCGTCGAGCAGGTGGAGCTGACGGAACCATGGTCCGCGGTCGAGAAGGCCGGGGGCTCCCCCCGTCTGCTGTCCGTGGAGGCCGGAAGGGTCCAGGCGTTCCACCACTTGGACAAGGCGGACACCTTCGAGGTCGACGATGTCGTCGCGGACGCGGACCCGGCGTCCTACGACGGTTTGGTACTGCCCGGCGGCGTGGCCAACCCGGACGCCCTGCGTACCGACCAGGACGCCGTGACGTTCGTCCGCGAGATCGTTGAGTCGGGCACGCCGGTGGCGGCGATCTGCCACGCGCCGTGGACGCTGGTCGAGGCCGACGTCGTACGCGGCCGCAGGCTCACGTCATGGCCGAGCCTGCAGACCGACCTGCGCAACGCGGGCGCCGAGTGGGTCGACGAGGAGGTCGTGGTGGACGGTGGGCTGGTCACCAGCCGCAGGCCCGACGACCTGCCTGCGTTCAACGAGGCGATGGTGGAGCTGTTCGCGGGCTGACCCGGATCCGCCGGGGCGGAGGGGCGAGTCAGCGTCCGACGGCACGCTCCAGGTCGGCCTTGGACATCGAGGAGCGTCCCTTCACGTTCTTCCGCCTCGCCTCCTCGTAGAGCTGGGCCTTGGTCCGGCCACCGGGGCCGGAGTGGGACCGCAGCCCTCCGCGCCGCGCCGACGAGATGTCGTCGGTCGAGGTACGGCTGGCCTCGCGGGCCTCTCCGGACCGGGCCCGCTCCTTGTTCACGGTGCGGGCCGCGATCTCCTCTGCCTGGTCCTCGCTGCGGCCCCGCTCCTCGAGCCCTTCCTTGATGTGCTCGTACTGACGCTCGCGCTTCTTGCTCCACGCTTGCTGCGGCATGTCTCCCTCCAGGTCCGGGGAACGTCGTCCACGTGGTCCGTACCCGGGCGGCGCGGCGAGCATGCCGCGCGGCGCATCGTCAGTCGCGCAGAGTGCGGTCGAGGAGCGCGTGGAGCTCGTCGAAGGAGCGCTCCGCCCCTCGCTCCTGGTACGACGAGGTGTCCGCCATCGAGTACCCGTGCGGCGCGTCGGGGTAGACCTCGTTCGTCGCCGCGACGCCCGCGGCGTCCAGTGCGGCTCCCAGCCGCGCGACCGCGGCCGCGTCCATCGACCGGTCCCGGTCGGCGTGGCCGAAGACGTACTCGGCGTGCGTGCTGCCGACGAGCCGGTGCGGGCTCTCGGGGTCGTCCTCGACGGCGAGCCCGCCGCCGTGGAAGCCGGCCACGGCCACGACGTCGTCGTCCAGCGCGGCCGCGCGCACGGCCAGTCGAGCACCCATGCAGTACCCGACGACCGCGACCCGCGCGCCGTCGGCGTGCTCGCGGAGCGCGGCGAGGTAGGCCGGGATGTCTCGGCGGGCGAGCTCGGGGGTCAGGTCCGCGATCCGCGAGCCCATCGAGGCGAAGAACCTCTCGCGCTCACCGGGCTCCCGCAGGTCGACCTTCGGCGAGGTCTCCTCGGCAGTGCCGACCCGGTGGAAGACGTTCGGCGCGAGCACGGTGTACCCCCAGCCTGAGACGCGGTCGGCCATCTCGGCGATCTGCGGCCGGAGCCCGAACGCGTCGATGAAGACGAGCACGCCGGGGCCGGACCCGGTCAGGTGGGCCTCGGCCGGTCCGTCGGGGGTCTGGATCTCGATGAGGTTCACGCGCTCACGCTAGACCGGGCGGTCGACCACGCGGAGCCGGCGGCGCGGTCAGGTTCTGGTCAGGTTCGCACCGCCACGATGGACGTCCGACCTGTCCTTGGAGGGCTCCTCGTGCACCACCTGAGCTGGCTCGAGGCCGCCGTCGTCGGTCTTCTCCAGGGCGTCTCCGAGCTCTTCCCGGTCTCGAGTCTCGGCCACAGCGTGCTGCTGCCCGCGGTCATCGGCGGCAGCTGGGCGCGCGACCTGAACGTCGCGGCGCCGGAGTCGCCGTACCTCGCATTCATCGTGGGCACGCACGTCGCCACGGCCCTGGCGTTGCTCGCGTTCTACTGGCGCGACTGGCTGCGGCTCCTCGGCGGCTTGGTCACCAGCCTCCGGCACCGCCGCGTGTCGAACCCGGACGAGCGCCTGATCTGGCAGCTCATCCTCGGCACCGTTCCGGTCGGGTTGGTCGGTCTGCTCTTCGAGCACTGGCTGCGGACACATCTCGGGCGACCGGTGCCGGCCGCGTGCTTCCTGATCGTGAACGGGCTCATCCTGCTCGGCATCGAGTGGTACGTCGCTCGGTCACCCGGCCCGGAGAACGGCCCGGTCGAAGCGCCGGTCGAAGGGCCGGTCGAAGGGCCGGTCGAAGCGCCGGTCGAGGGGACCGCCGCGGGGGCGGTCGCGGTGCGAGAGCAGGGCGCGGTGGCTGCCGGCGCCGAGGGCGTCGCCGCGGACGCTCGCCTCGCGCGGATGTCCTTCGCCAAGGCACTGGCGATCGGGAGCGTGCAGGTCCTCGCCCTCGCACCCGGCATCTCGCGTTCCGGGGCGACCACCGCGGCCGGGATGGCGGCACGGGTGCGGCGCGAAGACGCCCTGCGCTTCTCCTTCCTGCTCGCCACGCCGGTGATCCTGGCCGCTGGTGTGCTCAAGCTCCCCGACCTCTTCGGCCCGCTCGGCGACGGGGTCCGGCCGCAGGTGCTGGCCGGCTCGGCGCTGGCGGGCATCGGCGCCTACATCTCGGCGCGGTGGCTCACCCGCTGGGTCCACACGAACACGTTGCGCCCGTTCGGCTGGTACTGCCTGGTCGCCGGCTCCGCCTGCCTGCTCCTCTTCGCCGTCCGCTGACGCCGGCGAGGCGAGGGAGCCAGGGCCTCGACGCCACCGCACGAAACGGCATGACGGACCCGCCACGCCCGCGATAGGTTCGCCAGACCTGTCCGACGAGCTTCGACGATGTATCAGGACCGCTCGGGCGCGACTCCTGTGGGGGTGTGATGGCCGCGCACGGCGCATCAGGAGGTCCGACCTCCTCTGCGTTGTACGACGCCGCGACGGATGCGTTCCGCCGGTGGCGCGCGGGTGACGAGCCTGCCCTCGACGACCTGGTCCGCATCATGAGCCCCGTGCTCTGGCACGTCGTCCGGGCGACCGGGCTCGACCGCGAGGCCGCCGAGGACGTCGTGCAGAACACCTGGCTGACCCTGGTGCGCTCGGCCGACTCCGTCCGCGACGCCCAGGCGATCACCCGCTGGTTGTGCACATCCGCCCGCCGTGAGGCGTGGCGGGTCAGCAAGGCGTCCTCGCGCACCCGCCCGGTCGAGGACGAGATGATCGATGCCCGGATGCCCGCACAGGCCTCGCCGGAGTCCGAGGTCGTGGCCCAGGACGAGAGCGCGCAGCTCTGGCAGGCGCTCTCGCGGCTGCCCGATCGGTGCCAGAGGCTGCTGCGCATCGTCGCCTGGGAGCCGCGGCCGGACTACTCCTCGGTCGCCGACACCCTGAGCATGCCGGTCGGGAGCATCGGCCCGACCCGTCGACGGTGCCTCGACAAGCTGCGTCTCGAGCTGGCCGCGCTGGGATGACGGTGTCCGACGACGACCTCCTGCTCGCGGTGGCCCGGGTCTACCAGGAGCTCGACCCGGCTCCGGCCGACATCGCCGATGGCGCCCTCGCGCGCCTGGCGGTGGAGGACCTCGAGGTGGAGTTCGAGCTGTTCACGCTCGTGCAGTCGGTCGACACCCGGGTCGGCACCCGCCAGGGCAGCGAGGAGCCCGAGACCAGTGCGACCGTCGCGCTCGAGTTCGCCGGCACGGCGTACCGCGTGCTGGTGCGCATCAGCGACGCCGGCGACGGCGCCCGCCGCCTCGACGGCTGGGTCGTCCCCGCTCTCCCGATGCGTGCGTTCCTCGGCCCGCAGGGCGACACGTTGGGGCACACCCGGCAGAGCGCGTACGCCGATCGTGAGGGGCGGTTCGAGTTCCCCACGCCGATCCGGGGCGAGGTGCGGCTGTGGCTGCTTCCGCAGACCTCGCGCGGTGACAGCGACGCCGTCCCCCCGTTCGTCACCCCGCCCTTCCTGGTGTGAGCACTTCCCGGCCGACAACGGGGCCGAGCGAGGTTTTTGTGCCGACGTTGTATCAGGACGAACCCGCACGGCTCTTGACGTTCAGGAGGCCGGGGATCGCTGCTTCGGGGGAACAGCGCCCCCGGCCCCAGAGGGAGAGCGCCGCGTCGCCGGCGTGCAGGGCCGGGTCGCGGCGAACCGGGGGGACACCCCGCGACCCGACCCTTCGCCGCGTCGTTCCAGCCGCCCGCGACGGTCGAGCGGTCGCTAGCCCGCCCGGCTGGCATCGACCAGCCGCTGGACGTACGGCGTCCACCAGCCGTGGTAGCGGGCCTGGAGCTGCGGGATCCGCCAGTCGGTGCCCTCGATCATCTGCCGGCAACGGTAGCTGGCGCAGTGGCAGCGCATGATCCAGTCGGGCTCGACGGTGCTCATCGCGTAGTCGGTGAGCAGCTCGGCCCCGGCCGCGACATCGACCATCGTGGCCAGTGTGAACGCGTCGACCCATCCGAGGTTGGGGTCGCAGGCGTGGTTGCCCGACCGGCCGTCGCCGGGAGCCACGAGCAGGTGCGTGTCCTCGTCGATCGCGAGCGTGTGGAGGTGCTCGGCACTCGCGGCGGCCAGGTCGCGCATCGTCGCGGTGTCGACCAGCCGCCCGCCGAGTCGCGAGACGCGTGTGCCCGCCGGCAGGTCGGTCACCGCGAACAGACCGCGGCCGGCGACGTCCGAGGGGCGGACCTCGACGTCCGGGTTCAGCCAGCTGTCGGGCTCGGGCTCAGGCACCGCCGACACTCTCGGCCAGGGCCTCGAGGAGCCGGTCGACGTCGCGGTCGTCGGTGTACGGCGCGACGCCGACCCGGAGACCGCCGGCCGGGCCGAGCCCGAGCCGCCGTGCGGCCTCGTAGGCGTAGAACGAGCCGGCCGGGGCGTTGACGTTGCGGGCGGCGAGGTGGCGCCGTACCTCCTGGACGTCGTGGTCGGCGAACGTCGCCAGCAGCGTGGGTGCACGGCGTGCGGCCCGCGAGTGCAGGACCACGCCCGGGGTCGACAGCAGGAACGCCTCGATGCGCACACGGAGCCGGTCCTCGTGCTCCGCCACGGCCGCCAGTGAGGACACCAGCCGCTCGCGGCGTGAGCCCTCGGCCGGTACCAGGTCGGCGAGGAAGTCCACGGCCGCGGCGACGCCGGCCAGGAGCTCGTAGGCCGGCGTGCCGAGCTCGAACCGCTCCGGCACGCCGTCGCCGGCCGGCACCAGCTTGTCGGGACGCAGCGGCTGGAGGATCTCCGGGCGGGCGGCGAGGACACCGCAGTGCGGGCCCAGGAACTTGTACGGCGAGCAGACGAAGTAGTCCGCCCCCAGGGCCGGCACGTCGACGGCCACGTGGGCGGTGTAGTGGACGCCGTCGACGTAGAGCTGCGCCCCGGCCGCGTGGACCAGCTCGGCGATCGCGGGTATGTCGGGCCGGGTGCCGATCAGGTTGGACGCGGCGGTGACCGCCACCAGCCGGGTGTGGTCGGAGAGGACCGCCGCCACCTGCTCCGCGTCGAGCTCGCCGGTCTCGGGGTCGAAGTCCGCCCAGCGAACGGTCGCACCCGCCCGCTCGGCGGCGATCGTCCACGGGCGGACGTTGGCGTCGTGGTCGAGCCTGCTCACCACGACCTCGTCGCCGGGCGCCCAGCCCAGCGCAAGCGTGCGCGCCAGGTCCATCGTCAGCTGGGTCATCGAGCGACCGAAGACGACCCCCTCGGGAGGGACCTGCAGGAGATCGGCCATCGCGGCGCGGCCGGAGGCCAGTGCTCGCGAGGCGTTGCGCTCGGCCGGCGTCACGCGGTCGTCGTTGGCCAGCGGGGCGACCAGCGTGTCGTAGACCGCCTGCGCGACGACGTCCGGGGTCTGCGTGCCACCCGGCCCGTCGAAGTGCGCCGCCCCGAGACCCTCGCCCTCGCGCAGCTGGGGGAAGCGGGCGCGCACGCGCGCGACGTCGTACGACGTGCCGGTCGAGGTCGGCGAGACGGTGTCGGTCACCCGCACATTGTGCTGCGCCGCCGGGTGGTCACGCTCGAGTGGGGGTCCAGGGGCGACGGATGGGCGGTTCAGATGTTCAGGTGGGGCGATCCGGGCCAGATCTCGCGGAAATGACCGGGCAGGTGGGGTCGATGCGCTAAGGTGAACCGAAGGTGAACGATCGGTGAACGTGAAGGAGATGAACATGCGCAAGGAAGAGCGCTCGACCCTCGTCCAGCGCTGGGTCATCGTCACCGACGAGCACGGCAACGAGCACCTCGAGGCGCGCTGGGTCGTCGAGGGCGAGATCGGCCACACGGCCACCCACGCCGCCTGAGACGGGCCTCAGAGCTCCGACTGCACCCCCGCCAGCAGCTGGCGGGCGATCACGATCCGCTGCACCTGGTTGGTGCCCTCGTAGATCTGGGTGATCTTCGCGTCGCGCATCATCCGCTCGACCGGAAAGTCGCGGGTGTAGCCGTAGCCGCCGAGCACCTGGACCGCGCTCGTCGTGACCTCCATCGCCACGTCGGACGCGAAGCACTTGGCGGCGGCCCCGAAGAACGTGAGGTCCGCGTCGCCCCGCTCGGAGCGACCCGCGGCGGCGTAGGTGAGCTGCCGTGCGGCCTCGACCTTGGTGCCCATGTCGGCGAGCAGGAACTGCAGACCCTGGAACTCGCTGATCGGGGTGCCGAACTGCCGGCGCTCCCGGGCGTAGCCCAGCGCGAAGTCCAGGGCGCCCTGGGCGACGCCGACGGCCTGCGCGGCGATGGTGATCCGGGTGTGGTCGAGGGTCTTCATCGCGGTCTCGAACCCGCTGCCCTCGTCGCCGATCATCCGGTCGGCCGGGATTCGGACGTTGTCGAGGTACACCTCGCGGGTGGGGCTGCCCTTGATCCCGAGCTTCTTCTCCTTGGCGCCGAACGTGACGCCCTGGTCGGACCGCTCCACGACGAACGCCGAGATGCCGCGACTGCGCTTTTCCGGCTCCAGGTCCGGGTCGGTGACGGCCATCACCGTGTAGTACTCGCTCACGCCGGCGTTGGTGATCCAGCGCTTCACGCCGTTGAGCACCCACTCGTCGCCGTCACGGACGGCCCGGGTCTTCATGGCAGCGGCGTCGGACCCGGCGTCGGGCTCGGAGAGGCAGTAGGAGAAGCCGCCCTCACCCGAGGCCAGCCTGGTCAGGTAGTGCTTCTTCAGCTCCTCCGAGCCGCTGATCATCAGGGGCAGCGAGCCGAGCTTGTTGACGGCGGGGATCAGGCTGCTGCTCATGCAGACCCGGGCGATCTCCTCGATCACCAGGACCGTGGCGAGCGCGTCGGCCCCGGCGCCGCCGTACTCCTCGGGCACGTGCGGCGCGTGGAAGTCCGCCTGCTGCAGGGCCTTGGCGGCTTCCTCGGGGTAGCGGCTCTCCTCGTCCACCTCCGCTGCGTACGGCGCGACCTTGGCCTCGCACAGCTCGCGGACCGCCTCGCGGATCGCTCGGTGCTCCTCCGAGAGGGCGAAGAGTGGGAACTCGTCTGCCATGGGGCGGATTCTACTTTCGGGTAACCGCGGCCCGGAGGGGGCTCTGGGCCATGGACAGCATCGCGCAGAGTCCGGCACACGAGAGCCAGAGCAACCCGGGGCCACCCACGGCGACGAGTCCGGTCGTCACCAGCGGCCCGATGGTGGTGGCGACGCCCCAGCACACGCCGTACGCCGCGAGGTAGCGGCCGCGCGCCTCTTCGGGCGCGAGGTCCGCGACGACGGCGAACGGCTCCCCCAGGAGGATCACGTCACCGAGGCTCCACACGGCCACCGGCACCAGGTAGGCGGCGCCGGTGTCGGTCATCGAGGCGAGCGCGGCCGACGCCAGGCCCAGCGAGAGCACGACATACCCGAGCGCCATCCGGGGGAAGGGACCCCAGCCGGCCGGCAACGCGGCCCGGAGTCGCTGCCCGGCGATGACGGTGGTCGCGGAGACGGCGATCAGGACGCCTGCCCACCCCGGCTCGACACCCTCGTGGTGGAGCGCCAGCGGGAGCCCACCCAGCATCACCATGTAGGCCGTCGCGAACGCGATGCCGGCGGCGAACATCGCCAGGAGCCGGCGGTCGCGCCACGGGCTCGACCCTCGCTCATGGCCAGGCACCCGGTCGGGAGCACCGCCGGTCAGTGCGAACCTCACCACCGCTGCGCAGGCGACGCAGGTGACGGCGTCCGCGACGAAGAGCCAGCGCATCCCGAAGCCGGACAGCAGAGCGGCGAGCACGCCCGCCACGACTCCGGCCGCCGCGATCGCGGCACCGAGTGCCGAGTACGCCGCGGCCCGTTGGGGTGGCGGAGTGAGGTCGGCCAGCAGCGCCTGGCTCGGAGGCTCGTAGATCTCGAAGCAGAGCCCGAGCAGGAGCGCCGCGGCGAACGCCGGTACGAGGCCGGGCGCCACCGCGAGGCCGAGCTGCGCGAACGCGCATCCGGTCAGCCCCAGCACGATCGTGGCGCGAGGGCCCCACCGGTCTGCGAGCCGGCCCCCGAGCAAGCGGCTCGGGATGGTGGCGACTCCGAACGCGGCCGCGACCAGGCCCGCGGCGCGCAACGACGCGCCGTACGCCGTCACCAGCAGCAGCGGCAGGAAGGTCAGGGTGAAGCCGCCGAGACGGTCGACGACGCGTGCGGCAACCAGGATCTGCACCTCGCGTGGCAACCGCGCGTGACTGGTGTCCTGTGTTTTGACAGTCATGGCGTTGCCCACCGTGCCACTTATGTGAATGACTGGTCAAATGCTGTTCGACAGTCACGTTGCAACCCTGCTCGAGACCACCGTGACCCTCGTGAACCGGCTCACCCCCGGCCTCGACGGCGGCCACACGGTCGCGAGCCCCACGGACGACCGCGAGCTCCGGGCCGCAGTCCGCGACGGCCTCAACGGCCACGGCTACCACGTCACCCTTCGCGCCGTCCGCGCCGACGACGCCCGGATGATCGGCAGCACCGTGACCGAGGCCCGCCGCGTGATCGAGGACATCGACCGGGGAGACCTGGCGACCGCGGCCCGGCGGGTCAACGTGCTCCTCCGGCGTACCGGCGCCCGGCCCCAGCTGGACACGCACGGCCCGGGCGTGTGGAACCTGCACTTCCACGGTCCGGACGACAGCTTCGGCGTCGGCTGGTCTGCCGGCATCGCGGCCGGGCTCGCCATGGCCCTCGGGACCGCGCACGCGGGACGGCTCGGCGTGTGCGCAGCGGACCGGTGCGACCGGGTCCATCTCGACACCTCACGCAACGGTGGCCGCAGGTTCTGCTCCACCCGCTGCCAGAACCGCGCGAAGAACGCTGTGCACCGGGCCCGGCACGGCGGCTGACCCTGCCCACGCGTGCCTAGGCTGGCGGCATGGGTGAGTGGCAGCGCGACGAGTGGGTCGACCTGATGCTGGACGACCTCCGTACCTGGGCCGTCGTCGGCCTCTCCGGCGACCGCGGGCGCACGGCGTACTCGATCGCCGAGCTCCTGCAGCGGCGCGGCAAGCGCATCGTGCCGATCCACCCGCGCTTCGGGGAGGAGGACGGCGAGGTGCTCGGCGAACCGGGCTACGCCACGCTGGCCGAGGTGCCCTTCCCGATCGACGTCGTCGACGTGTTCCGCCGCTCGGACGCGGCCGGCGAGTTCGCCGACCAGGCGATGGCGGTCGCCGCACAGGGGGTGTGGTTCCAGCTCGGCGTCATCGACCTGGACGCATTCCGGCGGACCACGCAGGCCGGGACCCCGATGGTGATGGACACCTGCCCGGCGATCGAGTGGCGTCGCCGCGACGACCCGCGACCGGCCTGATCGACGGCCCGCGGGATCAGAGGGGCTAGAACCCCAGCTTCCGGCCGGAGGCCGAGCGGACCTTCTTGCCCTTCTCCTGGGCGGTACGGCGCAGGTCGGCCTGGAAGTCGAGCATCCGCTGCCGCAGGTCGGCATCGGCCGCGGCCAGGATGCGTACGGCGAGCAGCCCGGCGTTGCGGGCGTTGCCGACGGCGACGGTGGCGACCGGGACCCCGGCAGGCATCTGCACGATCGAGAGCAGGGAGTCCATGCCGTCGAGGTGCTCGAGCGGGACCGGGACGCCGATCACCGGCAACGGCGTGACCGCGGCCAGCATGCCGGGCAGGTGCGCCGCTCCCCCGGCGCCGGCGATGATCACCGACAGCCCCCGGTCGGCGGCCTCGCGCCCGTAGCCGAGCATCTCGTCGGGCATCCGGTGGGCCGACACGACGTCGGCCTCGTAGGCGACGTCGAACTCCTTCAGCGCCTCCGCGGCTGCCTCCATCACCGGCCAGTCCGAGTCGGAGCCCATCACGATGCCCACGGTGGGCGCGTCAGCCATGCTCGGTCACCTGCTCACTCGCTCTCGTCTCCCAGCTCACCGGCGAACCACGCGGCCGCGTGGCGGGCGCGTTCCCGACACTCTTGCAGGTCGTCGCCGTAGGCGTTCACGTGACCGACCTTGCGCCCGGGCCGCGGCTCCTTGCCGTACAGGTGGACCCGGAGCAGCGGGTCGCGGGCGAGCGCGTGCGGGTATCCGTCGTACAGCCGGCCCCCCACCTCGGCAGGGCCGCCGAGGATGTTCACCATCACCGTCCACGGGCTGCGGGCGACCGGTGACCCGAGGGGCAGGTCGAGCACGGCGCGGAGATGGTTCTCGAACTGCGAGGTGACGGCACCGTCCTGCGTCCAGTGGCCGGTGTTGTGGGGGCGCATCGCCAGCTCGTTGACCAGGATCCGCCCGTCGACGGTCTCGAACAGCTCGACCGCCAGGATGCCGGTCACGTCGAGCTCGCGGGCGATCCGGAGGGCGAGCTCCTGGGCCTGCGTCGCGAGGTGGGCCGGCAGTCCGGGTGCAGGGGCGACGACCTCGTGGCAGATGCCGTCGCGCTGCACCGACTCGACGACGGGGTAGGCCGCGGCCTGGCCGCTCGGGCTTCGTGCGACCAGGGCGGACAGCTCGCGCCGGAAGTCGACCCGCTCGTCGGCCAGGATCGAGACCCCCCTCGCGGCCGCCACCTCGAACGCCGGAGCGCACTCGTCCGGCGTACCGACGAACCAGACGCCCTTGCCGTCGTACCCGCCGCGGCTGGTCTTCAGGACGCACGGCAGGCCGAAGTCCGCGACCTCCTCGGGGTCCGTGACGACGCGGAAGCGCGGCACCGGGGCGCCCAGTCCGGCCAGCGCGTCGCGCATCACGACCTTGTCCTGGGCATGCACCAGGGCTCCGGGACCGGGACGGACGGCCACCCCGGCCTCCTGCAGCGCGTGCAGATGGTCGGACGGGACGTGCTCGTGGTCGAAGGTGATCACCCGGCAGCCGGCCACCAGGTCCCGGAGCGTGGCGAGATCGGTGTAGTCGCCGACCACGTGGTCCGGGATCACCTGGGCTGCGGAGGCGCCCGGAGCCTCGGCGAGGAGGCGCAGCGGGACGCCCATCGCGGCGGCCGGCTCCGCCAGCATCCGGGCCAGCTGACCGCCGCCGACGACCGCCACCTGGGGGGCGACGACGGGCGCATCGACGGGCGCATCGACGGGCGTGCCGTCGTACGGCGTGCGCGGCTGGCCGGGGCTCACCCGGTGAAGCGTAGAGAACCCGTCAGGCGGTGCGGGCCTCGGCCGGCTCGGAGTCGCGCAGGGCGTCGGGGGTGCCGGGCGCGTGGAGCTCGAAGCGGAGACCGTGGCCTCGGACGGTGGTGATCAGGCTCGGCGAGCTCGGGTCGTCGCCGAGCTTGCGCCGGACCCAGCCCAGGTGCACGTCGATCGTCTTCGACGACGTCCAGAACGTCGTGTTCCAGACGGTCAGCATGAGCTCGTCACGGGACACCACAGAACCGGCCCGCTGCATGAGGAAATGCAGCAGGTCGAACTCCTTGCGCGAGAACACGATCTCGCGCTCATCACGCCAGACCCGGCGGGTGACCGGATCGACGGCGACGTCCTGGACCTTGAGCACGCATTGAAAATACGGAGCGAACACCCTCTCGCGCCGGGGAATGGCACAACTCGCCGCTCCACGAGGGTAAATTCCTCGCGTCGTGTCACCGACCTAGGCCGTTCGGACCATGCGCTAGTGACGCCGAACGGCCACCGGCTCGACCAGTCCGAACCCCCGGACGGGCCGGGCCGGAAGGGCGCGAGCCTCGAACTGGTCCTCGGGGAGGCGGTCCGCGGTGGCGCCGTCGACGATGATCCGGTTGCGCCGTGCGACGGCCGTCAGGCGGGCGGCCATGTTCACCGGGGGCCCGAAGACGTCCCCGAGCCGCATCACCACCGACCCGGTCGACAGGCCCACGCGCACGTCGGGCATCCGCTGGTCGCGGCCGACCACCGCGATGATGCCCTCGGCGGTGTCGTAGGCGCGGATCGGGTCCTCGTTCACGAAGAGCACGGCGTCGCCCAGGCTCTTGATCACCCGGCCGTGCTGGCCCGCGACGACGTCGGCGCACCGCGACTCGAAGATCTCCACCAGGTCGCCGATCCGGTCGTGGTCCAGGCGGTTGGTGAGCGCGGTGAACTGGACGATGTCGGCGAATCCCACGGTCAGCACGGTGGTGTGCAGGTCGGCGTCTTCGGCGCCGAGCGCCTCCACCCGGGCGACGGCCGCGGCCAGGTGCCGGCGCCAGACGTAGACCAGGAGCCCCTCGAACGGCCCGTTCAGGGCATCGAGGAGTCGTAGCGCTGCGGTCGCGCGGGAGCCGGTCGCGTCGTCCCCCGCCTCCATCTCCTGGACCCGGTGGACGAGCGTGGCCACCTCCCAGTCGGCCAGGCGGGCCATGGTCTGGCCGACAGCGCGGGTGAGGTCGACGGCCATGTCGAAGTCGATCGCGCCGTCGTCGACCAGGCGTAGCAGCGTCGACACCGCGTCGGCATCGGCCTGCGTGAACGCCCGCTCGCTGCCCCGGTCGGGGAACCCGAGGGCGCGCCACAGTCGCTGGGCCTGCTCGATGCTGGCGCCGGTCTCGGCGGCCACGTCGAGGGCGTTGAAGACCACGTCCTCGCCCAGGATGGCCTGTTCCAGCTGCTGGGCGGGGTTCCCGTCAGGTTCCGTCATCGTCCCGTCGCTCGGCGGCGTGACCGCCGGACCCACCGAGCAGCTCGGTGAGCTGGCGCTGTACCTGCTCCACCCGCGGGATGTCGTGCAGCCGGACCGAGCCGTGCGTGCTGGCGTCGCTGATCACCAGGGTGCCGCACCCGAGCATCCGGTCGACGATGCCCTGGTCGTAGGCGACGTCGCTGATCCGCATCAGCGGGATGTCGTGCCCTCGCCGCGCGACCAGGCCCTCACGCGTGATCAGCCGCTTGTTGGTGATCGTGTACGTCGAGGTGAGCCAGTCCAGGAACGGCCGGAGCACGAACCAGACGAACACCAGCAGCGCCACGATCCACTCGCCGAGGCTCACCGTGCCGTTGCCGGTCTTGCGGTCGAGGTAGATCGCCGCCGCGAGCAGGACGACCAGGATGACGAACGGCAGGATCAGTGCCTTGGGATGCGTGCGCGTGTCGACGACCACGGTCTCGCCGTCGGTCAGCAGCTTGGGTGAGATGGCCACGGCCTGAGTGTGGCACTGAGAGGGCGTGTCTCCCTAGCCTCGGTCGTCGCCCGGGCGCCGCGCGGCAGGCTGCGGCCGGGGAGAGATGCCTCCCGGTCGCACGTGCACCACGTCGCCGGCGGCGACGGCCACCCCGGTGACCGGGCCGGGCCCGGCCGGAGTCCCGTCCCACGGCGGACTCACCACGAGCCGGCCGTGGTCGTCGATCTCCGTGGCCCGCCCCTCCAGCACGGAGCCGTCGGGCAGGTCCACCCGGACGTCGCGCTCGAGAGTGGTGCAGAGGGCCCGGTAGCCCGCGACGAAGGTGTGCGGGGACGCCGCGAGCGTGCCCAGACACCGCCTCAGCTCACGGAGCACGTCGCCGAACAGCTCGGTCCGGTCCGCCGGACCCGTCGCGAGGGCCAGCGACGTCGCGGTCGTGACCGGCAGCTCGTCCTCGGTCTGGTCGACGTTGATGCCGATGCCGACCACCGCCAGCGGCTTCTCGCCGCCGTGCGCCCCGACCTGGACCCGTTCGACCAGGACGCCGCAGACCTTGTGCTCGCCGAGCAGTACGTCGTTCGGCCACTTCACGGACCCGCGGACCGTGCGGGCGACGGCGTACCCGGCGACCAGCGGCACCAGGGGCCACCACTCGTCGTCGACGACCGGGTCGACCACGGCCGAGAAGGTGAGGGCCGCTCCGGGCGGTGTCACCCACGCGCGGCCCAGCCGGCCACGTCCCGACGTCTGGTGGTCGGCCACCAGGACCAGGCCGCGCTCGGGCGCCGCGGCTGCCAGGGCGTTCGTCGACCCGGCCGCCTCGTGCAGGCGGACGGTCCACCCCGGACCGGCCGCCTCCTGCAGGGCCGTGAGGTCGAGCGGAGCACGTGGAGAGGGGAGGTTCACGGGCACTAGTGTCGTGCAGGTGAGCGCGCAACCCACGAAGCAGCCGACGACGGCACCCGGACAGGGCACCGACGTCCCCGACCCGAGCTCCGGCATCGACATCCACACGACGACCGGGAAGCTCGAGGACCTCCACCGACGGCTCGACGAGGCCGTGCACGCGTCGTCGAAGAAGGCGGTCGAGAAGCAGCACGCGAAGGGTCGCAAGACCGCGCGCGAGCGCATCGAGATGCTCTTCGACGAGGGGACGTTCGTGGAGCTCGACGAGCTCGCCCGACACCGGTCGACGGCGTTCGGCCTGGAGAAGCGCCGGCCGTACGGCGACGGCGTGGTCACCGGCTACGGCGCGGTCGACGGTCGTCAGGTATGCGTGTTCAGCCAGGACTTCACGATCTTCGGCGGCTCGCTGGGCCAGGTGTACGGCGAGAAGATCACCAAGGTCATGGATCTCGCCATGAAGACCGGCTGCCCGATCATCGGGATCAACGAGGGAGCGGGTGCCCGCATCCAGGAGGGCGTGGTCTCGCTCGGGCTGTACGGCGAGATCTTCCGCCGCAACGTGCACGCGTCGGGCGTCATCCCGCAGATCAGCCTGATCATGGGCTCCTGCGCCGGCGGGCACGTCTACTCGCCGGCCGTCACCGACTTCACGGTGATGGTCGACGGGACGTCGAACATGTTCATCACCGGTCCCGACGTGATCAAGACGGTCACCGGCGAGGACGTCACGATGGAGGAGCTGGGTGGGGCGCGCACCCACAACACCAGGTCGGGCAACGCCCACTACATGGGCTCCGACGAGGAGGACGCGATCGAGTACGTCAAGACGCTGCTGTCCTACCTCCCCCAGAACAACCTCGACCCGGCGCCGACGTACGACGGATCGGGGCTCGGGCAGGACGCCGACCTCGAGATCACCGACCTCGACCGCACGCTCGACACGGTGATCCCCGACGGCGCCAACCAGCCCTACGACATGCACGAGGTGATCACCGCCGTCCTCGACGACGAGGAGTTCCTCGAGGTGCACGGGCTGTTCGCGCCCAACATCGTGGTCGGGTTCGGCCGCGTCGAGGGCCGCTCCGTGGGTGTGGTGGCCAACCAGCCGATGCAGTTCGCCGGCACGCTCGACATCGACGCGTCGGAGAAGGCGGCCCGCTTCGTGCGCACCTGCGACGCGTTCAACATCCCGGTCCTGACCTTCGTCGACGTCCCGGGCTTCCTCCCCGGCACCGACCAGGAGTGGAACGGCATCATCCGACGCGGTGCGAAGCTGATCTACGCCTACGCCGAGGCGACGGTCCCGCTGGTCACGATCATCACCCGCAAGGCCTACGGCGGTGCCTACGACGTGATGGGCTCCAAGCACCTCGGCGCCGACATCAACCTGGCCTGGCCGACCGCGCAGATCGCGGTGATGGGGGCACAGGGGGCCGTGAACATCCTGTACCGCACCGAGCTCAAGGAGGCCGCCGACCCGGAGGCGCGGCGCGCCGAGCTGATCACGGAGTACGAGGACACGCTCGCCAACCCGTACGTCGCCGCCGAGCGCGGGTACGTCGACGGCGTCATCGCGCCGCACGAGACGCGCATCGAGATCGTCAAGGCGCTGCGCCTCCTCGGCTCCAAGCGCGAGCTGTTGCCGAGCAAGAAGCACGGGAACATCCCGCTGTGAACGACTCGACGAGGGATCCGGCCGACCACCGGCCGCCGTTCCTGCGCGTGGTCCGGGGCGAGCCGACACCGGAGGAGCTCGCGGCACTCGTCGGAGTCCTGGCCGCGCGCGGCGGACCCGCGCCCCTGCCGCCGCGGCGTACGCCGGACTGGAACGCACCGCGCCGGCTCCACCGCGTCGTCCACCCGCACGGCCCGGGGGCGTGGCGCGCGTCGGGACTGCCCCGCTGAACGACCTGTCCCCGACGGAACCCGTGGCATCGGCGCCCGTCGACGGCGGGATCCGTGGTCGGGCCGGACGTAAAATCTCGGAGGAAACCTGGATTGTCGGCCGGCTTGGGCCCACCATGGTGATCAACGGTGGACCGGGGATGGACCACCGGGACGGTGAGCCTATGGGGGGCCGCCACGGACGATTCCGGGGGGATCGCGATGAGCTCGATGGTGATGAGCGGCAGTCCGGTGGAGACGTTGGCCCGAGAGACGCCTGCCGAGCGGCCGGTGCAGGGCCACCCGCGGGGCCGGGGATTCCGGGTCCTCAGCCAGATCGCGCGCATCCACGCGGAGGAGTACTCGCCGCGCCACCGCCTCAACGCGCCGGCGGACGCCGACGCGCAGACGCCGGTGGCCAGCTGAGCGGATCCCACCCACGTGGGGCGGTTCGTCGGACAGGCGCGCCCGCCTCGTCCAGCCTCTCCCTGCCGTCATCGGGGAAGGGTTCGAGCACATGAAGGTGATCCTGGCGCTGGTCGTCGTGGCCGTCGTCGCCGGGTTCGGCGTCAGCTGGGCGAAGGACAAGGCCGAGTCGGTCATCCATCACGCCGTGGACACCGCCCTCCCCAGCAAGGTCGAGGGGCACCCGTGGGCTCCACTCCACGACGGGAAGCCGGTCCGGGACGCGCGGGTGCGGTTCGAGGACGGCACCCTGGCCAGCGTGCGCTGCCATGCGGCGCTGGGCACCTACTCGGTGAGGATCGACCACGCCTTCTCGTTCGCCCGGGCGACGACACCGGTGAGGCCCGGCTGTCCCGGCGGACGGCTGGCCAGGACCCTCCGTCACGCCACGCGCGTCGACGTCTCGACCGACGGCACGGTCGACACCATCACCTTCACCAACGCGAAGCACGACACGGTCGCCACGCTGCAGGGCCGGGCCCGCTGAGCCTCAGCCCCTCCCTCGCGGCGCGCTGACCGGCCGACGCCGGTGGCCGACCCACACGACGACCGACCAGGCCGCACCGACGAGGACGGCCAGCGCCCAGGCGGCGACCTCGGCCGCCCAGCCCGGCGGGTGGAAGGCGACGTCGACCGTCTCACCGGTCGCGGTCGCCGGCACGTGAACGGTCAGCAGATACCCGTCCACCGGATCCTCGATCGACCCCTTCGAGGTCGAGTAGCCGGGCCAGTCGAGCAGCCGCAGCACGACGGTCCCACCCGAGGCGGGCACCCGGTCCACGCGGAACGCCGTACTGGTCGCGCCGGCGTCGACCGCGGACACCGAGGTCCCCGGCGAGGTCCAGGCGACGCTCCCCGCCCCGGGCAGCGGCGCCCTCCGGGTCCACAGCACGGCGTACGGCGTGCGCTCGGCGACCCGCCACCCGGGCGGGGGGTGGGCGACGGTCCGGGCCCGGTACGAGTCGCGGACCAGCAGCAGCGAGCTGACCCCCAGCAGGTCGACCCGCTCCTGGCCGGTGGCCGGCTCCACGCTGAACAGCGTGGCGAGCAGGGCGGGGCAGGTGCTGCCCTCGTAGTAGACGCAGTAGCGGTCCTTGTACGCCGCGTGGCTGATGGCGGTGTAGGTGCTCGAGGAGCTGATGCCGGTGAGGTACCACGCGGAGCCGATGGGCAGGTCGCGTGCTGCGCCGGGATGCGTCTGCACCAGCGGCTGCGTGGTGCCGACCTCGAGCAGGTCACCCACGGCTCGGGGATACCACCCCTGGTACGCCGCGAGCTCGGTCGGGGCGTTGCGCTGCGGAGAAGGAGGGGTGCGGAAGAACACGTGCTGCATCCCGAACGCGGCCAGCGTCACCGCGCCGGCGACCGGCGCCAGCCAGGCGCGTCGTCCGCTGCGCAGGAGCCACCAGAGCAGCGCCAGCGCGGCCCCGACGAGCACCACGGAGCAGGCCTGCGCCGGCCACTCCGACGGGGCACGGACCGCCGACTCGACGGCCGCGAGGACCACCCACGCGCAGGACAGCCCGAGCCGGACCGGCGCGGGTCGGGCGAGCCCGAACCGGGTCCAGGCGACCATCAGCAGCACCGCGAACGCCAGCACCAGGAACGGCTGCATGCGCAGCGGGTACCGCAGGGGGCCGAGCTGGGAGGGTCCGGCGACGATGCCGAGCGTCACCACGGTCACGACCAGCAGGCCGGAGAGCGGACGCCAGCCTCGAAGCACGCGGCCCCAGTCCAGCCAGAGCAGGATCGGCAACAGCCAGGCCAGGTAGACGTACGGCAGCAGGGGAACGTCCGCACCGGGCACCGCGGCCGTCGGCAGGACGGCACCGAACAGCGCGAGCGGGTCGGTCGTGAACTTGTCCGGCGAGGTGCCGTAGATCTCGGCCCGGGCCGTGACCGATGCGGTCAGCACGCCGGGGAGATAGACGGTGAGCGCCACCAGCCCGAGCAGCAGCCCGGCGCCGAGCACGCGGACCGCCGCGGCACGGTCGTGCTGGACCGCGCAGTCGACCAGGCAGGCGACGATCGCCACGATCAGCATGATCGTGCCGAAGACGTAGCCCACGGTCACCAGGAGGTAGCCCGTGGCCAGGGCCGGGAGCGGGTTGGCGCCACGCAGCATCGTCCGCCGGAGGGCCCACCACACCCAGGGGAAGAGCGCCCAGATCATCTCCGCGGCCGCCCACGAGGGCAGGTCGAGGTACTGGGTCATGCCGCCCATCGGCGCCAGCACGGCGGCGACGTACGCCGCCGCCGGAGGCGCGTCGTAGGACCGGACCAGGAGGTACACGCCGAGCACGGCGACGACGGCCAGGCCCAGCTTGACCACGGCCGTCACCAGGAGCAGGTCGGAGACGACCGTCGCCAACAGGCCGATCCCGATCGTCAGCGGCGACCAGAGCCCCCACTGCCCCTCGGCCGCGAGGTTCCCGGCCCGCCAGGCGTGCGGGTCGAGGGTGCTCCACTGCCCGTGCCGGACGAGCTCGCCGAGGTGGTACCACCAGCCGTAGTAGGCCGCCGGAGTGTCGCCGTACCAGAAGTAGTGGTGGTTCCCGACCAGCAGCAGCCCCAGCGCGAGGAGCACGGTGCCGACGGCCGCACCCGACCACGCCCGGTCGGCGCGGCGGGTGCCGGGTCCGGTCACCGCTTGACCGCCGCGAGGAAGACCGACGAGCCGAACGGCAGGTCGTGCCGGGCCAGCAGACGCCGGTCCCACCGGCACAGGCCCAACAGCAGGCGCTCGAGGCGCGGCCCGACCGGAGGTACGTCGACGACGTCGGCGGGCTCGCCGTCGCGGGCCGGCACGCGTCGATGGCGCACGGTGCGCACCGCCCGCTCCGCGACGAAGGCCGGGAACACGGCCGTGAAGCCGTACGTCGCGCGCAGCACCTCGAAGCCCGCGCCCGCCACCGCCGAGACCGCGCGCGGCCTGGTGTAGCGGCGGACGTGGCCGTTCGCGACGTCGTGGTCGGACCAGGCCCACTGGTAGGCGGGCACGGAGAGCAGCAGCCGCCCGCCGGGCCGCAGCACCCGGCGCAGCTCGCCGAGCGCGACGTTCTCCGGGTCGCAGTGCTCGACCACGTCGAACGCGCCGACCACCTCGAAGCTGTCGTCGGCGAACGGCAGGGCCAGCACCGACCCGCAGACGCCCTCGGGCGGGCGCAGTCCGCGCGGGTCGAGGTCCAGCGAGATCTTCTGCGGAGCGGTCAGCCAGCCGACGCTGGGGCCGTCGGCGCTGCCGACGTCGAGCAGCCGCTGCGGCGCCCCGACGTACGGCTCGAGGACGGTGCGCAGCAGGTCCGCCCGCGCGCGGTACCACCAGTAGTCGGGCTGGTGGATCGACGGCGAGCCGCCGTGCGGGGTCGCGGGAGTCGGGCCGGGCACCGGGGAAGGGTAACGGCCGGTCCGTGATCGTTCCGCCGCGCGGCTCTGCGAGACTCGCCCGGTGATCCCGCTGGTGCTGGCGTCGGCCTCCCCCGCCCGCCTGGCCACCCTTCGGGCTGCGGGTCTGGAACCGTCCGTCGTCGTCTCCGGCGTCGACGAGTCGCAGGTCGCCGGCCTCGCCCCGGCCGCCCTGGCCCAGCGCCTCGCCGACCTCAAGTGCGCCGCCGTCGCCGACGAGGTGGGGAGCGGGCGGCTGGTGCTCGGGTGCGACTCCGTGCTGGAGCTCGATGGAGCGGCGCTGGGCAAGCCCGGCGACGCGGACGAGGCGGTGCTCCGCTGGCGGGCCATGCGCGGACGCAGCGGGGTCCTGCACACCGGGCACTGCCTGCGCGACACGACGTCCGAGCGCCAGAGCACCGCGACGGGCTCGACCGTCGTGCACTTCGCGCAGGTCACCGACGACGAGATCGCGGCGTACGTCGAGTCCGGCGAGCCGCTGCAGGTCGCCGGCGCGTTCACCATCGACGGCCTGGGCGGCGCGTTCGTCACCGGGATCGAGGGCGACCACCACAACGTGGTCGGCCTGAGCCTGCCCCTGCTGCGCGACCTGGTGACCGAGCTCGGCCACCGCTGGACCGACCTCTGGAGCCGACGCTAGGGCGCCTCCGAGGTCGTCTCGGGGTCGAGCCGATGGACGGGCCCGAGGAACGCCACCGGGTGGTGCGCCACCTCGCTGGCGGTGACCGGCTGACGGAAGACGTAGGTGCGGAACAGGTAGAACCGCGCCACCTGGCCGATCAGCGCGCCGACGACGTTGCCGGCCACGTTGTCGGCGAGTGGGTCGGTCAGGCCCAGCAGGTGGCGGCTGAACCACAGCGTGCCGACCGCCAGCGGCAGGGTGACCAGGTTGATCAGGAAGAACGCCGTGCGCCCGCCGTCGGCATGGACGGGAGGTCGGTGCCGGAACGTCCAGGTCCGGCTCAGCCGGTAGCTGACCATCATGCCCACGAGATTGGCCACCACCAGCGCCAGCAGCGGCTGCTCGGCCAGCCACGGGTTGCTGGTCAGGTAGAGGCCGTGCGCCAAGAAGTTGAACAGTGCGACGGACACCAGGGTGGACAGCCCGCCGGTGACCATGAAGCGCCCGATCTCCACGAGGATGTGGGGCAGACGCGGGGGCACGAGGGGCAGTCTAAGGAAGCGACCGCCCGGGAACGCGGCAAACGGTCACCGGCGCGGGGCGGCGAGACCCGCCGACGGTGCCGTGAGGTGCCCTCAGGTGGCGTCGCGGGCCGCGTCCTCCGCCGCCACGGCCGAGACCGAGTGGTCCGGCTTCAGCGTCTCGGGCGCGGCCAGGACGACGAGCACCGGCAGCGCACAGACCGCCGCGCAGACGACGAAGGCGGAGGAGTACCCGGCGGCGTCCGCCACCCAGCCGGTCACGACCGGGCCGAGGACCAGGCCGAGATCGCCCGCCATCTGGAAGACGGCGACCACGGTGCCGCCACGCCCGGACACGACATCTCCCATCACCGCGCCGGGAGCGACCGAGTCGGACGCCGCTGCCACTCCGATCAGCACGGTCGCGGTCACCAGTCCGGCGATGGCCGGGAGTGTCGGGAGCAGCAGGAACCCCAGCGCACCGACGAGCAGACCCAGCACGATCACCGGCCGCCGACCGACGGTGTCCGCGACCTTGCCGGTCGGCAGCAGCAGCACGCCGCTGACGACGCTGACGATGAGGAATGCCGCATAGGCCCAGCTGGCCGACAGGTGGAGGGCGTCGCGCACGTAGAGCGGCAGCATCGCCGAGCGGGCACCGATCAGCGCGAACTCGCCGGCGAAGGCCGCCGCCAGGGCGGCCAGGTAGGCCCGGCTGCGCAGGGCGGCGGCGAGCGCCAGCGGCTCGGACCGGACCGACTGGCGCGCGGCCAGCTCGCTGTGTCGCAGGGCACCGAGCCCGAGCAGGCCGGCGACGACGAGGGTGCCGGCGTACAGGAAGAACGGGAGCCGGAGCGAGAACGTCGCCACGGTGCCGACCGCCGGCCCGGCGACCAGGCCGATCAGGAAGGCGCCCGCCCACACGCCTTGGGCCCGGCCGCGCAGATGGCTGGGCGTGACCCGGACCAGGAGACTCGCCGCGCTCACGCTGAACATGATCGAGCCGACGCCCCCGGCGCCGCGCAGGACGAGCAGCTGCCAGTAGGACTGGGCCAGACCCGCCAGCACGCTGCTCACGGCCACGATCCCGATGCCGGTGGCCAGGAGCACGCGTTCGCCGACGGCGTTGACGAGCCGCCCGACGAACGGCGCCATCACCAGTCGCATCAACGCGAACGCGCTGACCACGGCTCCCGCGGCCGCCCTGCCCACTCCGAACTGGGCCGCGAACAGCGGCAGTGCGGGCGCGACCAGACCGAAGCCCAGCGCCACCATGAAGGCGACACCCGTCAGCGCGCGGACCTCGGCAGGGAGGTCGCGGAACAGGCGCACCCCGCGACGCTACTCGACCGGGAGGCCGAGACCGCGGGCGATCAGCATCCGCTGCACCTCGGAGGTGCCCTCACCGATCTCGAGCACCTTCGCGTCGCGGTAGAGGCGCGTCACGGGGTACTCCTCCATGAAGCCGTAGCCGCCGAAGACCTGGGTAGCGATCCGGGTCGCGGTCACCGCGGACTCCGTGGCGTACAGCTTGGCCACCGACGCCGCCTGCTTCAGCTCGCTCGCCCGGGGGCCCGCGCCGTCACGCATCGCGTCCTTGATCGAGGCGGCCTTGTAGACCAGCAGCCGGCTCGCCTGGAGCATCACGTCGAGGTCGGCGATCTGGAACGCCACGCCCTGCTTGCGACCGATCGGGACGCCGAACGTCTGCCGCTCCCCGGCGTACTGCAGGCACGCGTCGAGGCAGGCCTGGATGCAGCCGACCGCGAGCGCGGCGATCGCGATCCGGCCGTCGTCGAGGGTGGCCAGGAACTGCGCGAAGCCGCGGCCGCGCTCCCCGAGCAGGTTGCCCTCGGGGACGTGCACGTCCTCGAGCGTGAGCGGGTGGGTGTCGGAGGCGTGCCAGCCGAGCTTGTCGTACGCCGGCTCCGCGGTGAAGCCGGGCGCGTCCGACGGGATGATCAGGGCCGAGATCTCTGCCGTGCCGTCCCCCTTCTCGCCGGTGCGGGCGGTGACGGTCACGCAGGAGGTGAGGTGGGAGCCCGAGTTGGTGATGAACTGCTTGGCGCCGTCGACGACCCATTCGCCGTCGACCAGCTGCGCCCTGGTGCGCGTCGCGCCGGCGTCGGATCCGGCACCCGGCTCGGTCAGCCCGAAGCCGGCGAGCTTCTCACCGGCGACGAGGGCCGGCAGCCACTGCTCCTTCTGCTCGGCGTCGCCATAGGTGAGGATCGGGTTGATCCCGAGCCCGACCGCCGCCTCGAGGGTGATCCCCATCGACTGGTCGACCCGGCCGATCTCCTCGATCGCCACGCAGAGGCTGGTGAAGTCGCCGTCCTCGCCGGCACCGCCGTACTCCTCCGGTGCGGTGAGACCCATGAGCCCGATCTTGCCCATCTGCTGCACCACCTCGGTCGGGAAGTGGTGGTCGCGGTCCCATTGCGCGGCGTGCGGCGCGATCTCGCCCTCCGCGAACTCGCGGACGACCCGCCGGAACTCCTCGTGCTCGCGCGACAGCTCGAACGTCATGCCGCACATCGTAGCGGCCGAGGTTAATGATCGCTAACCATGACGGCGGGCTATCGTCACCACGTGTTCAAGCTGTTGCTCTTCCTGCACCTGCTCGCCGCCATCTTCGCCGTCGGACCACTCGTCGGCGCGGCCACGACGGCCTCGCGGGCACTGCGCAGACCGGACGCCGATGCCGCGACGTCGGCCGCCCGGATGGTCCGGCTCTACAGCTACGTCTCGATCGTCGTGGTGATCCTCGGGATGGGGCTGATGTCGCAGAAGGCGCCCTGGGACTCCTCCGAGGAGGTCGCCCAGATCGGCGACCCCTGGATCTGGCTGTCGCTCCTGCTCTGGGTGTGCGCGATGGCCGTCGCACTCGGCCTGCTCGTGCCGTCGCTGACCAGGGCCGCTGTCGAGATCGGCGGGGGTGGGTCACCCGGCGCGCTGGTCGGGAGGGTGGCAGCGGCCGGCGGGGCGATCGGGCTGCTGTACGCCGTGATCGTGCTGCTGATGGTCTACCAGCCCGGCGGCTGAGCCGGGCGGCAGTCAAGCGGGCGGTCAGCCGGGTGCCGCGTGCCGCAGCACGTGGACGGCGTACGTGCTGCGGTCGGTGAACGGGCGCAGGTCGTAGCTCGCGAAGCGTGACTCGAGCTCGAGCCCGGCGGTGGCCGCGTCGGCGACGAACTCGTCGGCGGGGTACTCGCGCGAGGCCCCGCTCGGGGCTCCGGTCAGCGCGAAGCCGACCAGCATCCGCCCGCCGGGCGCCAGCAGGCCGGCCAGGTTGGCCAGCACCGTGCGCTCGGTGTCGGGCGCGAGCAGGATCATCACGTTGCCGACGCACACGATCAGGTCGTACGTCGTGGGATGGCCGGCCGCCGTCAGCCTCCGCGGCGTCAGCTCGTCGAGCCGCGAGTCGACCAGCGGGAGGGCGGGATACGTCCGCCGCGACTGGTCGAGGATCTCGGCATCGAAGTCGACGCCGACGACCCGGTGCCCCCGGGCGACCAGCGCGCCGCCGACCCGGCCCATGCCGGAGCCGGCATCCAGGATCCAGCCGCCCCGAGGGACGAGCACGTCGGCCAGCCGGGCCTCGCCCTCGATGTCGGCGCCCTCGTCGATGAGCCGCGCGAAGTGCGCGCCGTACCCGCCCTGGCCGGCCGCGCGCTCCTGAGCGCGCGCCTGCTCCCACCTGGTCTCCGCCATGACGCCACCCTAGGCGCGACCTGCCGGCGCCATGTCCGCCCGCGACGCCTGCGTGCTCCTTGTCCATGGGTGACCCGGTGGACGCCGGTACGGCGTTCGACCCACACTCGATGACACCCGAGCGGCTCACCGCCGTAGCGAGGGAGGACACCATGCGCGTCACGATCGTCGGAGCCGGCCCGGCCGGCCTGTTCCTGGGTGCGACCCTGGCCCGGAGGGGCCACCAGGTCACCGCCGTCGACCGTGATCCGGGCCCGGACGGCGCGGCGCGCTGGTCCCGGCGAGGCGTCATGCAGTTCCATCACGCCCACGCGTTCCGGCAGACGGTCGCGGACGCCCTCGCGCGCGAGCTGCCCGAGGCTCTCGACGGGTGGCTCGCGCTCGGCGCCGAGCCCGTGCGCAGCGACCTGCCTGGCCAGCCCGACGCGCCGATGGGGCACCGCTCCACGCGTGAGACGTTCGAGCGAGCGTTGCGCGACGCGGCGGCCGGCACACCGGGGTTCGAGCTCCGGGTCGGGCACGTGGACGCCATCGTCCGGCGCTACGGACGAGCCAGCGGCGTCGTCGTCGACGGCGCGACGTACGACGCCGACCTCGTCGTGGACGCCTCCGGACGCGCCGGCCGGGTGAGCCGGGAGCTGGGCCGGCGGCACCAGGTGGGCGGGCCGTGCGGGATGGCGTACGTCGACCGCGTCTACCGGCTGCGGCCCGGTGCCGAGCCCGGCCCGATGACCAACCCGATCGCCTGGCAGGCCGACTGCGAGGGCTACCTCTGCCTGATCTTCCGACACGAGCACGGCATGTTCTCCGTGGTCATCGTGCGCCCGGCCGACGACCCCGCCCTGCGCGACCTGCGGCACGAGGCGGCCTTCACCGCGGCCGCTCGGGCGATCCCGGGTCTGGCGGACTGGACCGACCCAGCGCGCTCCGCGCCGGTCACCGACGTGCTTCCGGGCGGCCCGTTGCTGAACGTCTACCGCAGCCAGTGCACCGACGACGGTGACCTGGTGCTGCCCGGGCTGGTCTTCGTCGGCGACAGCGTGGCGACCACGACACCGGTCTTCGGCCGCGGTGTCACCACCACCCTGTGGCAGTGCGAGGCGCTGCTCAGCCTGCTCGACCACGACACGCAGGACCTGGCCGGCGTGGGACTCGCCCTCGAC